>Ga0209208_10001032_pt1 | contig 38729 bp, 23 predicted proteins | sample S1TSphfallax_3_FD_187694 | JGI IMG/M metagenome (GOLD analysis project Ga0209208, IMG submission 187694) | Host-associated microbial communities from peat moss isolated from Minnesota, USA - S1T2_Fd - Sphagnum fallax MG (SPAdes) (version 2) | ecosystem: Host-associated > Plants > Peat moss >... | reverse complement strand
AAAAAAATAAAAATCATGACCAGATGCTCCATAGGGAACGGGCAGTGACTGGAAGAATCTTCCAGGCACTGCCCAATTTTTGTCCACAAAGATAGACAAACACATCCAAGAAGGCACATTGAACACAAAAACCACATCCTGTTCACACGGATTCAAAATATACCGTCCTGGACAGACTGACAGACTTACTGAATTAATATATAAGATTTTCAGCAACAGAAATCACTTAAAAATCAATATCTCCCACATTCTGAACCAAATCTTACCAAATAAATCCCATTAAATCTTGCTCATCAAGATCTTTCCAACAACATCAAAGGCACATTCCAATTCTTCTCAAATTTTCAGCTACGATTTGATTTAATTTTCAGTGAAGAAATCATTCAATGTTCAAGAACTTTTTCATCACAAGTCCAAATGCCATGGAACCAAACCCATGCACCCGTCCTCGTGGAGAGCTTTCCAAAATCACCAAGAACACTATCTGAAGCATCTTGATTTGGTGCATTTCATAACTACAAAACAAAACAAAACAAAACAAACTACCTTCCTTCATATATAACCAAAATTTTCCATTGTCCATCATCTATTATGATTGAAAATTTGAATTTAGTCAGAAAAATTACATACAAGCATGGTTTTGTACTAATGATATGCCTTCCATACAGGGCTATTTAAGATTGATTCATAATCCTTATGTGATCTACCTTATGTAGCTCCTTAAATAGGCTTCTAAGTAATTTTTTAATTTATCTTACTTAGGTAGGTTCCCAATTAGTCCCTATATAACACCTTAAGTGGCCCTTTTGTAATTCCCTATGTAGGCTTTTGATAACTCATAACCTAGGTAGCCCTTTAGATGATTTTAAAGTAGTCCTTAAGCAATCCTTTAGGTTGTTTAGTTAGCCTTCCTAAATAATCTTTAAGTATCCCCAAACCTAAGAAATTTTTTAATGGCCCTTTAAGTAGGCCCATAGATAGTTTTTAGGTAATCTTTCAATAGTTCCTTAGGTTGTTTGGGTAGCCTTCCTGAATAACAATTAGGTATCCCTAGACCAGGAAATATTGTTATGGACCTCTAGGTAGGCCCTTAGATGGTCTTTAGGTAGTCCTTCAATAGTATCTTAAGTAGTATTTTTAAATAATTTTTAAGTATACCTAACTTAGGAAATATTTTTATAGTCCCCAACAAGCTTTGTGCAACTTTCTAAGTAGCCTTTAGATATCCCTTAAGCCTAGGTAGACCCCTTACCCTAAGTAAGCCCTATGTAAATTCCCATGCAAACTTTTCATCACCTCTATTTTACATAAGTAGGTGGGTAAATAGGTAGCTAGGTAGGTAGCCCATGGGTACATAGATATTTAAGTAACTGATACGCAGGTAGGGAGGTAACTATGCTGCAACATAATTAGGCCTCTACCTAGGTAGTCCCCTATTCTAGGTAGATACTTGTCTAGTTTGAAAATATATATACTTATAAATTATGGTGATCATTTTGGGGTGATCATATTTAGTTTTGAGGAGTCTTTCTCATTTTGTTCAACTTTATGGATAGCTCAAACGGGAGGTTGATTAAGAAGATTGAGGATAATTTTGTTGACCTTTATGGATAGCTCGAAAGGGAGGATGACTAAGTAGATTGAGAAATGCTAGTGAGACCCAAAATAAGAACTACTTTACGGATAAGTTTATTATTCCTTCTTTTATTAGTCATCAACGCTTCCACAGTTTTGTATCTTTTTAAAGGGCCACATGATTGGTGCATCTCCAGTTTTTCTGGAACATTGGGGATTCCGCTATTCCATGGTCGAGGCCATTTGGTTCGCACCGCCCAAAATAGAAACATGCTTCTTGCTGGGGCCCCTTTACAAATTATAGACAATGAAAGTTGAACTGTGTTCAAAATATATGGGATCGAATTGAGGTGCTATTGGGAAAGTCTTGGGGAACTTGGCTAACCCATAGGGAAATTGATAGGAACACATTGAGAATAGACAATAAATAAAAATCTCCAACCCCTTGCCCCACCCTCCCCCAAAAAAACCAAAAGAAAAAACTTGGCCCTTTCTCCACTGCATGCTGAGCCTTCTCTCATTGGCTGCATGAAATTTACATTTCAAAAACAGTTTGTCACCAATTTCAACCATGGCTAATATGCCTTCCTAAGAGCATGGGTAATTAATAGGAGCAGGTTTTCCCCTTGGCTGTTCCTCCTTTTACAATTTATATTCCTGGAAGTTGAACCGGGGCAGATAATACCCAATACAAAATGAGTTGCTGTTGGGAACGTCTTAAGGAACACATTGGGAGCTTGTGGAACATTATGAGACTGCTGGGAATATCTTGGGAACTTGATGGGAACAGGAAAAAAATCACCCATCCCACCCCCCAAAACCAGAAAGAAACTAACTAAGGCCCCCTGAGCCTAATCATTGGCTGCATGAAATTTCTATTTCTGAATCAGTTTGTCACCATCTTCAACCCGGGCTAATAGGCCACTTATAAATTGTGGCTACTTATTTGCAGACTATAAAAAACGTTGAAGTTAGTTGGGGGAATTCTACCTCTTGTTCAGCCTCTTTTATGTTGAAGAATCGACCAGCTTGGCCGATTTAGCAGGCGGCTGATTGTCTGCTGCAGTCCCAGTTCTATTTAAAACTTGTCACTGACTTTTAACGCCAAAGAGGAGGCCAATGAGGGCGGATTCTGCAAGGTGTGCTCACCCCAGGCTCATCCAGGGCATGGTTACCTGGCAAAATCCGCCCTGGGCGGCCTACCCTCTACTACGGTTTCCTCGGTTATTTTGCCAAGTTGGTTTCCAGTATTGACAGTCTGGTGCATAATCTACGCGCATCAGCAATTTGGACCTCAACAGGCAGGAAGGGTACACTTGGTAGTGGCAGCCTTGTATGCCCTTCAGTAACCGGTTTTGGTCGTTTTTACCTAGTACTCTTCTAGGGTTTTTCCGAGCTGGGACAGGTGGTCATCTATTGGTTCCACTTCGGGTTCTGCCAGTTCCACTTGCTTGCAAAGTGACTAGACAGGTGGTGAACGTTATAGTGATGTGAATTAATCGTGGGGAATATTGGTTATGCTCTGGAACACAGCCTTGTGGAAACCAGTTACCATCTCATGGAACAGCATCTAGGGCTAGAGTAAACAAGCACCTGTGAATGCACCACCATGGATGGATCGTGCATGGACAGGACAATTTTTTCTCATTTGGTTCCTGTCCGCCCACCCTCACCTCCCCATAGGTAAGGGTTCTAACAGTGTGCTAGAGATTATTGGGGTTCATCGAACTGGACAGCCTACAGCATCTAGACCTACTTAGCTCAACTAGGCCCATTCCAATGTCAGGTAAGAATAGGGACCATTCGTCCCAGTTCAAATTGCTAAGTCCCAAAATCTGAGCATACTGAAGGCAGATTCTATCAGTGAACAAAACCTTGTCTGAGTTGATGTGTAAGTTTATGGGAACAACTTACACTGCCACATAGATTTCTGGATTTCTCTTAACACCACGATCTTCCATATCACCCACACATGTCCCATACAAGTCAGAAAAAATATCGCATCGACAATCACTTGAGAAATCCTGTGCCTCGTCATCTGCTTCGATACTTCTTCCCGTGTGACACGCGTGTTTGCTACCTAACACATGGCATATATAATGTTTTAAATCGATTCTGCCACGTATATATATTCATTGGAAAGTGCGAAATGCTAGAATGTTCCGATCGCTCCCCGCTATAATAAAGTGGGTCCCTTGGCTTCCTGATTCACCATTCGATTACAGTAAATTTCTTCCGATTCAGTCATTTTGTGCATCATCAATTCAGGATTACAATCTCCTAATCACTCACCATCTCAAATGCGTTCTTAGCAGCTGCACCAGGTCTAACAATTAGAAGAAGTTTTACAAGTAAGTGGCTTTTTGTTTTTTCCAGAGGAGTATTAACACTTGTGAAAGAGAACACTAAGGAGTGATTAATTACTGTCTTTGTAGACTATGGCGATGGGTATGGATGAGTTATTTTACGGTCCCACCGAGCCCACTTACCTCGTAAGTTACGCCCGGCATTCCCCGATCTACTCTGACGTAGGTTACAAGGCGGCAGTGACTAATCCGCAGCCGTTTCATTCCGCCGGCGGCGTTGTGGTGCCTCCTAGTGGACTCGAGTTGATGGTGCCCATGTGCTGTAGCAAGTGCGAAGAGAAAGTCCGGGAAGCGTTGCTGGAGCTTAACGGGGTGGAGGCTGTGTTTTGTGATCCTCTTACTCAGAGGGTGACCGTGTCCGGGTTCGTGGATCCGATGCGAGCGCTGAAAAAGGTGCGGAAATTCAAGAAGCATGCCCAGCTCTTGTCCCCAGCTGCAGCTCAAGTGGGTGACTACATTCCAGTTGCTCCTTCCAAATACCGAGCTTCTTACCGCGAATACACGCCTTCATACATCGGCCGCGAGTCTTACCTGCATTGGCCGACATACGGGGGAGACGGGTACAGCAATGTAGTCACCAACCCGTACTACTTCAAGCACATTCAAACAGAGTATTGATGAAGCCCTACAGGATGAGGAGCTGTAAATCTTTGTACATAAAATTGATTGTTTTGAGCAATTTCATAAGCCTCATTGCTTATTACCAGTCACACTCTGTAGTATTTACTAAGAGTCTGAAATCTGTATTCTACGATAGTACTTGGTGAGTTTTTGGAGGCTATTTCGTTTTTACGAGTTCCCGGTGAACTCTTCTATTCTGTAAAAAACACCTTTAAGCGCTTATCCCAGGCTAATCGAGTTCTGTACTAGCAGTTCCTGGCAGTGTGGAGTCTGTACAAAGCTCAGCGTCCTAGTATTTATGCAGAATTTGCAAAATTTTGAGATTTTCTGAAGGTAAGCTGCGATTGTACAATTTTGATGTAATACTGTACAAACCCTTTTTTTCATGGAATGGAATTCATGAATTCGTGTGTACACTGGTGTGTATCCAAGGATCTGTCTTTTCTGTATGCCCAGCTTAGTTGTCTTATCCTTGCCGATACTGGGATATGTCAACTTAGGTTGTGTTCAATTCTGTCATCAAATATTTTTCTGAGACGTGGGGATTCGATGCCAACGTTTTATAAAAAGAACAATATATTTATTGTGTATGTAGATCTCTAATATGTGTAGTGTATTACAATATGAGGACATTCATATCAAACAGATATTTCTCATATAGAGTTTCTTAAGAGCTCTCTTCTATCCTAATTATTATTTTTTCATTTTCTAGCAAGTGTGTGTCTGCATCAATCAAGAGTAAATGTTTAATGTGTTATTTGATCATTGTATTGGAGCTATATGTCCAAATCAATGTGTGTTTTAATAATTTGATATAAAAAAAGCCAGAATAATGTTTCTTGAAATCAAAGCAGAGATTTACCATAAAATTTTCAAAATCTTAATCACAAAACATAAACATTTATCAAAACACAAATTTAATCACATTTGAAGTCAATGCACATCGACATTTCAATAGATTCAGATTATTACGTAATGGAATTTTACCACATTTGAGATTAATGCACATTGACATTTCAATAAATTCAGATTATTACATAATGGAGGAATCTGAAATCAATCACATACTCAATGAATAATAGTAAAATCTGACATAAAAATGATTCAAAAGATTCTAGATTTGAATTATATTCTAAAATCTGATGGGACATATTTTGACATATGGAAACATAGATTGACAGTATTGTTTAAAACTGAAAAGGTTTAGTCTATCATTGCAAGTACAAAGATCAAACCTATTCCCCCAAAAGCAGCTCAAATAGCTGCTGGGAGTCAAACAGTCATCAGTGCAAGTAGTGTAAGCAATTGGGAAGATAAAGATACAATGTCTCTTGCAATAATAAACAATTGTGTAGACAATAATATTTCATCTCCAACATCAACATCACGCCATGCCTGGAGTGAATTGACTAAATTATTTGAATCTCAGAATATTGTTATGGAAATGCACCTTCAAAATAAGTTGCACACATTGAACATGAGAGAAAATGAAAACATAACGAAACACATTCATGTGTTTTGTGCTCTCATCAAACAATTGATGCTAGATAGTACCAAATGATGAAGCAATCATCTCATTAATGTGGATTATGCCTCAAAGTTATAGAAACTTTGTAAAATCTATGCAAAACCAACAACGATTAAGCCTAAAATCTTTGATAACTGATTTAATTCAAGAAGAAACATTGATGGAAAGTTTAAATTCATCAATAGCTAGTACTATATGTTGGAAAAAGGAATTTAGGAGAAACCAAAGAAAATTCTTCCTATCTAAAGATGGAGAAGGAAAGAAAATATTCCCATCAAAAGGTGATGAAGGGTATTCTAAGGTTGGTTTCAATAAATCAAAAGTAAAATGTTTCTTTTGTAAGAAATTAGGTCATCATATCAAAGATTGTAAAGTTAGAATTGTAGAAAAGTCTGCAAATTCAAGAGAATAATAAAATGTTCTTATAAGCTTCAGTTTGTATGTTGCAACTGTATTCATAAAAAAAAGGCAAAGATCCTACTTGGTATATTGACACTAGGGCAACTTACCACATGTCTCATGATATTGGTGCATTCACTAACTATCCAACATGTGAAGAAGGCCAAGACATTTATCTAGGTGATAATAGCACATACAAAATCCATAATCAAAGGGGATGTGTCAATCAGTTTAACAAATGGCATAATAAAAAAAATTGTTAATGTATTACACATACCTTGGGTTTAAAGAAAAAACTTGTTTTTAGCCAAACAATTTGTTAAGGTAGGTGGAGAGATTAATTTGAAACATGGTAAATATGTTTAAAAAAATAGAATTGGAGAAGTTATTGTCATTTGCACATTAGATCATGAATTATATAAATTGAGAAATTTTTTTTTTTTCCTTTATTTCTTTTAGGCATCATGGACAAGTTTTTTATTATGGATGTCTATGATGCCCACCAAAAAGCCCCCAAAATAATCCCTAAACTTTTCCCCATTTTCTCATTGTGTATGAAAAAAAAATCCATGTTAAAAAAAAGTGATTAAATTTTTTATTTTTTATTTATATATATATATAGATTTTATATTTAATATAATGATATAGTTAATCATTTTAATTTTAATTTTAAAATAATATGTCTATGTCCATAGGATTAAACCATTTTCAAAAAGATGATTTTTTGGGGGTAAAACATGTTGAAGACAAACAATAAACTTGGAATATTAAATTTCCAAAACTTGGACGCATTAAAGCAACAAAGTTGTTAAAAATAGTTCATTCATAAATATGTGGTCATATTCAAACTCCCCTCATTCTAGTTTTAGTTATTTTATAACATTCATTGATGATTTGTCACATTATTCTATTTTGTATTTTATCAAACACAAATAAGAAACCTTGATAAATTTGTTCAATATAAGTCATTAATTGAAAATCAACTTAACAAAAGGATCAAAATTTTATGATTAAATAATGGTGGAGAGTATAAGTCGAATGCTTTCAATTTATATTGTCAAGAACATGGTATTCATTGACAATTTAGTGTGGTAGACACCCCACAACAAAATGTTGTTTCTAATAAAAAAATCGTACATTGATTAGGTTAACATTGTATATGTTAATCAATGTTCATTTGTTTAAAAGTTTTTGGGGAAAAGATTTGTTAACTACTAATTATTTGCAAAATAAAAGTTTCACAGAAACATTCTTACATAAAACAACCAGAGAAATGTGGTATGGAATTAAACCCAATTTGTCCTACTTACATGTGTTTGGATATTGTGCTTGCACCCATATTCATAAAGATAACAAATGTAAAATAAATTCACATACACAAGAATGCATATTTTTAGGGTCCAATTTTATTTAAGAGTACCAAAATCTTGTCACAACATCATCTTTTTATGTATTTTTTACCTAATTTTTTTTAACCATGTAAAGACACATTTATAGATGATTATGATGGAATTTAAAATTGTAGTGGTTTCAGATATGGTATTTTTGAAATATTTGACACTTTTTGACTCGTTAATTTTAATGGTGAAAATCCAAATATAACGGGAAAAAACTATAGTAAAGACTAGGTCCTTTTTGTCTTGGGTGGTACAACTTAAAATACTTTCACTCGTTAAGATCATACTTTGAGGAATCCATAATTTATTGTCTTATGTGAAAATTTAACAAAAAAACATTATGGTTTTAGATCCTATTACCATAGCAAAAACTACATTATCCATGCTTAATGCACATGTTTGGCATGTAGCCATTGAAGCTAAATTTACAAATCTTAACAAAAACAAAACATGGGAGCTTGCAACCTTGCCTCAAGGAAGGAAAACAATTAACTCCAAATGGATGTTTAAAATCAAGACAAAAGCTAATGGAACCATCAACATATGTAAGCCCTCAATTTGTTGTTCAAGGAATATTTTCAAATTCTTAGTTTTTATTATGCAAAAACATTTTCACTAGTTATGAAGATGAACTCCATGGCAAAAACACACTAGGGTGTCACAATTTTGGCGGATTAATGTCCCTTTTCAAAGTCCTTTCCTAGTGTAATTGAAAACTAGCTTAAAATATGAATATTTAGATGATATTGAAAATAACATTTCTTTTCCATTTCCAATTTCAAATCACGATGCTATAAGACATATAAAAAATATCACAAAATGATTTTTTTAAAAAATTACTTTTAAATGCTGAAAAGGCTTTTTAAATAATTATAGTTTTTTAGATTTAAAAAGTTCATAATATAATAAATTGAAATCACATTCCATTCATTTAATGGATCTTTAGTTTCTTAAACACGATTCATTCAATATCACAAAGGTTTAAACACATAAGACTAACACATTGTAAAATAAAAGTCCATATCCATGAGTTTTCTAAGTGTGACAAAAAGTGTGGGCAAAATTCAAAAGTCCATTACTTATTGGTTATTCACAATTTTGATTTGATTTTTTCATTCTTGGAAATTTGATTATGAAAACTTTAGATAAGTGAGTCCCTTTTTTTATTTCAATGGATTTTATTTTATTTATTTTTTATCTAGGGAATATAGGAAAAATTGCCATTGTGACATCCATATAAGGTCATTGTAATGTGCAAACACCTTCCATTCAAGTCTTTTTTGTTCTAATTACATAATATTATCTTGAAATACATTAGTTAGATTTTAAAGCAACCTTTTTCAATGGTTATCTTAACAAATAAATTTATATGGAAATCCTAAAAGCTCTCCACAATTGTACAAATTCACATTTGGTGTGTAAACTTCTTAAATCAATATACAACTTACGTAAATTTTCTCGAGCATTGTACCAAAGACTTCACAATTATTACCTGATTTCTAAAAGATTTATAAGAACTAAAGTTGATTCAAACATACAAACATATACTTAATGCAAATTTCCAACTTATAACAATTTACATGGATGACTGTGTATTTGTAAATAGTAGTCTACCAAGCATAGTTGAATTTAAGGCAATATTTTTTCAAGAGTTTGACATGATATATGAAGGCCGACTCCATTACTGCATCAATAATCAAATTACTTATAATAAAGTAAAAAGGTTTGATACTTTTGATTCAAACAAAATACCTTCATAATCAAGTTTTACATTGATATGCCATGGCCAATTCAAATTGATCCTTACACTTATGGAATCTAGATTGAAATTAAGTAAAAATGATTGTTTTGAAATTGAAGATAAAAAATCAGATTTCAATTTATTTTCATTCACAAGTGGTAGGTTGGTTCATGCATGCCATTGTAAACAATTGATTAAATTGTCTGCATGTTGTTAGTAGTCTTGCATAATAAATGTCTAATAACACATATTTAATTAGTTTAGGACTAAATTGATAATTTAAGAAGTCTTTAGACAACTTGGTGGATGGGATGAACTTCGCCTTGTGTGGTCACTTAATTTAACAAATTTGTGATCATTTTATACCTGAATGTAATTTAAATGCTTGTTTTAGTAAGCTTATTGTTAAGTAAATATGAGAATGTCACCAAGAATTCCCAAAAAATAACATCAACATGTACACATCGTGTTTAATGAAAGAGGGGAAGGATGGTGGATATACATGACACATTGTGCAAAAAACCAAAGCTTAACAAATGCTCCAAAATTAATGACTTCTCAAAAAAATTCATATCAATTTGATGGGACAATTATAATGCATTTTCAATCCATCTAAAGTGAAAAAGCGCCTCAACTTGGGCTATCTTTGTTCACTTTCAAGCTAGAATTGAAAGATGACTTAGTTTATGATTATTTTCAACTCTATAGCACGATGTATGTCAATAATTTCAAAGAATTATTTCAAACCAAAGAGTGACAATGAGAAACTCAATTCTTTAAATTTTTGACAAGGGACACCATTTCAATCCAACAATGGATCACAAAATGCTACTTGTATTATAACAAATATATTAGTAGTTTCAAAATCTATATAACATGAAAACAATATTTTGCCTAGTGGCCACTAGGTGCACTATAGTAGATTATTGAATATGAAAACCACAAGCCAACGTTTTCATTAATCACAAGCCTTAAAGTTTCAAATATGCAAGATAGGTGAATCAAATATATATTACCAAAAGTAATGTTAACAACATTCAAGGTGCATGGAATCTAATGAACCTTGGAATAAAATATTCAATCTGAAGTGTTTATAATGATTGGTGCTAGGTAGGTTTGAGTACATAGGGCTTGTGGATGGACAGTAGTAGCAGACGCTGATGAGCTAGGAGAAGTTGAAAAGATGCTATCAAAAGTTTTCAATGTTTTTGGGGCCACCTATATGTTGTTGAAGAATATATAAGTACATGTTATATAATGAAGTTGCTTGGGGAGGGGGGAGGTTATGTTGTGTTGCTCTGAGCGCGGATGCACTGGCTCTGTTGAATTTGATCTCTAACTCTTTTGTAAAACCGAGTTGGTGAATAAGCCTAACCAAAAAAATACAACATTGGAAACATGGACACTTGGAAAATCCTTGAGAATTTGGAGCAAACCCATGTAAATTTGGATTTTACTTTGATTAACATATTTCAGCTTCAAATGACATACCTTTCCTCACAAATTCAGCTTTTGAGTCACAATGGAAACATATCGAAATGGGAAATGACTTAGAGCAATCTTGAACAGGAATAAAAATTTAGGTGAGTGAAACAACAAAAAAAACTAAGAATTTGCAGGAAACTCAAAGCTTAGGTGGAAAAGAAAAGCTTGAGAAGCAAAAGTCCTGTCACAAAAGTGTGATTGTTAAATTTATTTGGAAACGAGCATAAATGCCATATGGATGATTGCACATAGAACTGAGTTCATGAGAAATTGCTAACAATGAGATACAGTGAGTCTTCCAGGGGTAATTTTGGCTTTATGGGCCAACGATTCTAATTTTCTAGAGTTATTTGGTAACAATGTTTACAAATATTCAGTGAATTCCCTAACAGGTTAATTCAAATTTTTTGTGTGGAATTCGCAATTTACTGCATCCACAAGTCGAAGTGCTATGTCCCAATGGTTGCACCACAATCCTATGTCAACTGTTAGAGCATCTCCACCCCACACCTGCGAACACGCGTTTTCATTAAGTCTCGCAGCAGGATAGCGTAATTCCTACTCTGCTCCTGTATTGATGTCCATTTTGCAGTGGTCATTTTAACCCTTTAAAATCTTTTTTCTACTATGGATTTGGACAGTGACTATTAATCGTCCAGATATAATGTAAAGACATAAATGGTCTGTGAGTGTTTAAAGGGACTTTTATGACATTTGGAGGTGGGGACAGTGATCATTAAACACTTCTGTATTTTTAAATAAAGGACTTCTTTACAGTTTGGGGGTGGACATGCTCTTAGGAGGGTATCCTTTATTCATCTATAACGCTGAGAGTAAAACCCAATAAGGATATAATAGCATACAGTCATCCTATTACAGTCATACAGTCATCCTCTGTCATCGACATACCCTTATCACAGCGTATTCCAGGGTAAAACAATAATTTTGTACCGTTTTGGGGTTTACCCTGCTGTCTGGAGTTTGGCCAGGGTAATTTTGTGAAATGAAAGGGTAAAAAGTAATCTGTATGGTGGCCCTCTGAGTCTCATGTCATCACCAAATCTTTTTGGAGCGTGGCAAAATATACTTTTAGCATCAGGGGGAACTTGTGTATGTGAAAAATAGAGGGCATGTTTGCCTTTTCATTCTACAGTTGTTCCAAAATCTCTTTGGAAGTCCACCTCATATACCCTCCCATTCACAATTTTCTTCTAGGGTATCTGCCTACAGTAGTTCGTGGTGCCCTTACCATTGTTGGACTCTCAACCTCATGTGGTATATTTAGAATGAAATACTCTTATCCTAGAAGAAAACTCAACAATATCATATAGGTATCCCAATTACCCCCAACACATTAGGTGGGTCAGGTGACAAGAGCCAATGAGGACCCTCATCCACCAGATGCCTGTTTTGACTCAATTGTCAATGAACCTCAACTGAGTTAATAGGCAATTACCAGTTAAGTAGATGGTTTCTACATGGGTAAGAGCTGGTTTTACTGCCTACCTACTAACAACCCACTTGCAAATTGGTATTTGGCAGGCGTACAAAATGCAACTGAGCTACCCACTACGGGTAGCCATGGAACTGGAATTCAACAGAAACTGTTTCCTGACTACTTACCATCCATCTTTCATGATCGGCTGGTGGGTGCTGGTATAGAATGTCCTAGTGTATGCCATTGCATCCCAGTTTGTGAACTTCCAGTCGCAACAAGATTTTGGAAGGATCACTGGCTCAAAGCACATGTTTCTAGGCTTGAATGGCAGAGCAATATTAAGTAGTTCACAGTACTACTCTGGCAGTGGGGACTGGGGATGGGTGGTTTGGTGGCGCTGTTTCCTACCTTTTGCACTGCCCAAGGACTGCAAAATAGAAATAAGAGAACTGAAGATTTTAAGAGCGCCCATAAGCCTGACAGGATTTGGAGTTTGCGTCAGCTCTGTTCAAGGGAGAGATTTCCGCTTCTGTTTCAAGAAAATATCTTCGCTGAAGAGCCGTAGCGAACTTCAGTTTTCACTTTTTTGGCATTTCTTTTGGCAGGGTTTGAACTTTGAACCCTGATTCCCAATTCCTGGTGACTCTCAGCATCTAAGTATCCATAGAAGGACTGAAATATTGTCAGCTCCATGAGTTCTACAATAGAGAACGTTTGATTGATTAAGGATCATGACTTAGTTGAATTGTTCTATACGATTTAGCTCTGGCCCCACGCTGTACATTTTCCAAACCGAATGAATGTTGCCTTTGGCTGAACTTTTGAATCCCAAGGTTGCAGGCATTCTTGTGATCACCTCTCAGGCAAAAGCACTGGTGGGCCAATTATGAGGAAGTGTCTGGACCATACATATAGATCTACCTCCTCGTAACCTGATGTTGAAATGTTGATGATATAGGATTCATTATATGTACAACCTGCATGCACAGCACAGATTGACTGCTAGTTTGCAATTTCATTTAGTGTGTCCTTTAAAAGAAGAGTAACGTAGAACTGGTCTATGTTCTTGTTGCTGTGCATACTCTGGGTGCATCATCAGTTTGTAAACAACTTCTTGGAGGTGAAAGAATAATTTTGTTTTAAAACAGACCTTTTTGCATCCATTTTTTTAATGCCAGATCAGGAAGTGAAATTCTTGGCAATCTCAAGTTGGAATTCCTCACCTTATAATCGGGACTAAATCTGAAGAGATTTCGAATTCAAGCAAACAGCGAAAAAGGGGTAGGTAGAGCTAACCAGTTAAGTGCGCTTTCTATACCCACGTGTGACCATTCAACAGCACTCAATTAATTGGTAGGTCATGGAATTGGCAAACCCTTTCCTTGTCGTGAGCGACTTTTGAACCATCCCCCGTGTTCGTACTGCAGGTTTCTGCAGTGCACAAGATGCACAGTAAGTAGTGCAGTTAGTGATGACCGCCTCTGCAGCAAGAACGAAAAGACTGTGCTATTGCCAACAAGTTTTCGTACTGCTGGACAAGGAGATGACGACCTCGGGTGTAGTAGTAGACCCACAAGAGTGTACTCATCTCAATGCCTTCGAAACTTCCATTCCTCTTGAATCTTGATGATTGTCAATATTTCTTGGAAACTGTACCAAATGGCCCTGATCATGTTTCCACCATCATCATTCTTCAAGAACAGTACTTTAGATACTAGAATTTGCAAAAGACAAACTGACACAGTGACTTGAACTTCTCTCGTGACTAAAGCGTATGTCCAGTGTTTTCTTCATACCTACAGCCTTCAGGCTAGTTTGTAAGGTGTACGCTCGGTGACTGCAATCCAAGAGGGCTAAACTCTTGCTTTGGAGATGGCTGCAGAGCAGCTCCGCCCATGCTCAGTATGTGGCCCTGCAACAGTATTTCTTACATCCAGAATGAGTTATTTATTTTTTCCCAACCTCATCCTAAAAACTGAAACTGGAATTGCAAAAGGTGAGAGACTACTAATAACAACCCACCTAGACTAATCAAACCATCTAGCCAATCAAGAGCAGGTATTAGGCTTTGCTATGTCTTTTGCCAGCTGCATGGTCCTGTGCAAAGATATTGGGCCAAAACCATTTTGCTAAGCCAAACTGGCATTTTTTTACTTCTTTTCATACAAAATTTGCTATACACTGCACTGGTGGAGTTGCTCTAAGGGATGGCCTTTGTGATGAAGTCCTAGAGCATTAATTCTTTAGCACTTGGCTTCTCTAGTTAATGTTCTTCCTCCAAGTACGAAGGAGACTTGAGATCTACAGACCATGTTAGGTAACATATGTATACCCAGACGGATACAGTAGGGTTGACAAGTAACATTTTGTCTGGATTTTATCCTAAGAATCCAATACCTTCAAAACCATATCAAGACATATCTAGCTACGTAGAATTCCTTGTAGACTTGGTGTGATCTCCTGGATCATGTTAAGTACTTTAGGACACTAGGCTTAATTTGCAAAATATTGGAAGCTCTTCCAGCATGATCCAGTACTAAAAATCTCACTATGCATTCCAAATGTCCAGCAACCGTTGTGATCCTGTAGGCATCCGGGCTTAACCTGCTGCATTAATTAGGAGTGACAGCTTTACTAGTTTTTGTCTTCAATTGGGGGGATTTCTTCCGCTCAAAACCTCATGCAAGCTGGCCTATGTTGAGCTGATTAGATGACAGCACATCATTGCCTGAGTATGCGCCGTGTGTCTCCTCTTGTACGTACTACCTTAATTGCGAAAAGTGGAAAGTGTTATATGGTCAACGATCTCTCAGAGTATACTAATTTGGACTAGTAGCAGTATATTTATGAAAGCGGTGCCGTCCCTAGCTCTGAAGCCCTGCAGGACACAGCTTTCATGCGCGCTACTTAGGTGTTCCAGTAACCCAGCTGCTGATCCGCTCTGTTCTTGGGGTGCCCAGGCAGACACTTGGGAGACACCAGCTGGTGGGTGCATTTGGGTTGCATTCCGCACACATGGAATTACGTCTCGATTGCGCGTAGGATTTCCCGTGCAGCACTTTACAAGTCGGTCTTGAAGAATTGTACAGACTGGATCCAAGAGGACATGGATCCTAGCGCCACCCGATTTCAAGACCTTACTCATACAATTACAACACATGTCTTTCACCGTTCAAATCACAGCTACCAAGAACAGCTACATCCCGCGGTAGCTTCCTAGCGTAATTCCTGGTGCCCACCGCTCTTCGACTCAGTTACGCCCTCTCAACAATCTTGCCTCACTGACGCATGAACGAAGACATCTCCTAATCAGTACTCGATCATTCTTAATCTTAAAAATACTTTTTCCAGCACAATGCGCTAAGGCGGCGCGTTAGGAAAGCTTATATAAGTAAACGATGATGTCTCCTTTCCTGCACCTCTCACATCTGCAGTGCGCCGTTCGGTCGAGCAGCGAGCTTAGTGCATTTCGAGCGGTCCCACGCGTCTCTTACCTTCCCCGATCTCACTAGTTGTAGCCGCCTTCGAGACTAAATGATCAATCAAATCGTGAGCAAATGATCGCCCCGCGCACAATTGAATTGATCGAGTGTCGGGTCTAGATTTCTGTTGTTTTCATGCTGAAGGTCTTCGGCGCAGTTCAGCCTCCGCGGTTCGATCCAGTTCGATCCGGTCTCGAGTGACACTAAACCGCCTCAATATTATTTCCCCGCTTGCTCAAGATACCGATCTTTTCTTATCCTTGGTTCGAGCAATCTGTTGTGCAAGAAGGCTTCTCTAAAGAATCTCGTCGACATACAAATCCAAGAATATGTCAATAGGAATGAACGAGGTGGGTTTTCGACATCTTGACTAGTCTTCTGAGGGAATCCTGCGAATTCTCTAATAAAAAACTTGTTCCAGGCTATACATAGATTGTTTCTTGCTGTGGCTGTATCTTCACCCGATCTTCAATGCCTCTGTCGTTGCTGTTAAAGGTTAGTCTTGGGACCACGACTTTGTGTGAGTCTGATGATTTGTAGCATCCTTGAACCCTGCAGCTCTTCTACCGGCAAGGAGAGGAGCCTGCTTGGATTGTCGACAGAAACGGCTCTTACCGAGACAATAGCGAAGTTTCCCCTTTCTCTCGACATGGTCGCTATTTACAGGTATCTCAAAGTTACGTCGAGAACTGAAAACTAGCGCCAGCGAGATTTGAGTAGTTGATAGATCTTCTAACCAGACTATTTCTGATCACTGAAGTATCTATTTGACAATTACGTCGTGTGTGCAGGACATTGACTTGAAAGTGCCAATGTGTTGCGCCAAATGCGAAGAGAAAGTGAGAGAAGAGCTTCTCGATGTGGAAGGTGTCTATAGCGTAGTCTGCGATCAGCACTGCCAAAAAGTGACAGTCACAGGAAATTATAATTACGTCGATCCTCTGCATCTGCTCAAGAAGGTGAAGCGCATCAAGAAAAACTCCAAGTTCTGGGCCGAGAATACTCGGATTGATGACACCCTATATTATGGTTCAAACTCCAGGTCATATAACACTAGACACAGAAATGAGTACACGTCCTTACCATTGTCAACCCGAACTTTCTTCGATCCATACTACAATGATTCTGCTCGCAGATTCCATTCTTCTGCCTCAGTTGCATCAGGCAGAAGTTATTCGAATCATCAAGACTCGAGACCTTACGGCCGAGTTGATCGTTTCATGACCCGCGTAATTCCTCAGAGTCAAACTTTCTTCCCCGTACCCCATACGGCGCAGTCCTTAGACTATACTCTACCTGCACATGAACAGACATCCTACTACAACGAGGATTACCCATCCTTCAGATGTTATTATTGAAAAGTAAACTAAAGATCGGATGCAGATGTGTACACCTCCTACGCAATTAGTACGAACCTGGATTACTGCATCACACGTCCTAGTTGATCAATAAGCAGCTTAGACCAGGAGTTGACGGTAGCTCCATCATCTTTTTGCAATAGCTCATTTCCTCAAATTTCCGGTAACTCAGATATCAAATATAAGCTCTAAGTCCCTTTTGCAGTATAAGTTTACTGGCTGTTGTGCAGCAACACCGATTACTTCCCTATAAATATAACACGGGTTGATATGAAAAACTGGACTATTGCTGCAGCCACAAGCATTGTCCCCGATACTCCTTGAAAACATGTCAGGACTCAGGATCTCTAATCCTATATATAACGAGGTTACACATATTTGGTTTGGTCTGCAAGGGACAATGTATGCACATTTTTAAGAACGAGAGGGTCCCGGAAAAAACTCCAGTTTTCTTAGTATAAAGCTCACTTATTTATATAAATAAACTTGTACCCTGATCATGAATTGGGGTATTACCCTATGTCAAAGGCTAAGAATAGTTTGGGGACCCCCCGACCTTTATCGCCATCATACTGGTAGTACACGTTGTTGATCAGAATACAGTACTCCTGTGCCGCTACACAGTCCCTCAACTCCCGAATCCCCATGTTCGCTACAAGTCCTATCTCAGTCGTATCCACTTTAATATATCCAGCTAGCACCAATATCACATGAGCCCTATTTACATACCACGTACCAGAGAATACGGCCCCACACAGTGATGCCTTCAGGAGGGGAGGATGAGATTGTGAAAAAGGTTTAACTTCAATTAGATAGATAGAGAGACAGTTGGGTATGGCTTGTTGGTAGGTTGACAATGATATCTAGTGGAAGACTGCTATAGTACATATAGCAGATGATCAGAATAGGATACAGCTAAAATGATTGCATCTGAAGTTTCCCAACTTTGGACTCAGAGTTTCCAAGAGAATGTATATTGCTACCAGCTTGTAGGTTTACTGTCAAGATATGTCATCTGTTGAAGTTCGGAGTTTTTATATGAGCGTAATTGGATATAAAATTAGAATCCCATCAGAATTTTCTAATATAGTGAGTTTCAATATCTGCAAGTATTACTTCTGGGCTTTCTGTGCGACCAGCATGGATGATTGATTGCAGGAATTTAGTCCCATTGTGAACTTCGCTCTCATGAAGTCTCCTAGTCCCATAAATCGATTGTGAGTCGAAAGTAAGGTTTCTGTAGCTATTATGCACTCAAGGTAACTTGAGATAACAAAAGTAATTCCAGCTCCCTTTTCAAATAGCAATAAATTAAGATAAAAGTTTGGATCGATAAGAACTGATCCATGTGATGACCAAAGAATTGACCCGAGCAAGATCCTTAGACTAGGGGAAAGTTCTGTATCATAATTCGGAAACGATCAGACTCTTGTCGAATTTCGATAACTCTGGATGGAAGCTGGGATCCTGTTTGAACAACAAGAAACAAAAAGAGGTACAGATATAGGAGCGAGAATTGAAAGGTGTTCCAGACTGAATGGGGAGTAGATGGGGTAAAGTGCATATAGAACAGTGTCAAACACGAAGGCTGCTTGCAGCAAAAGATCTCCAGCAACTAGACGCATCTTGAGTAAGGCCTTGGTGCCATCAATCTGAGTTTTCCCTTTTTTAATCCAACTTGATTTGTGATAATCGGGTGCTTACCTAAGGGTTAGGGACCTCCTTTCGATAATGTATGCACTGAATCAGGCTAAGAGATAGGATTGCTCTTGGTACTCACAAATTATTGTTTGAATTCAGGATTTAATGAAATTTTGCACCAAAAGACAAATACTTCAGGACACATTTGCAATGGTCTTAGGCACAAGAACTTTAAGCTTTCAAGTGTTATATTGACAATTTGCCAATAAAATCAACATAAATTTGACATCTAGATTTCAAAATAACTTGGATAATTGACATTGCACAAATTATTCACCAACATACAATGTCATAGGTTGAGTTCAAACAAAACAATGTACTAGGCCAAAAACATCATCTTCAAAGATTTTCAGAAATGCATTTGCGCGGCAAGTAGATTAGAACAAAGGTGTCAATTTATGAAATTGACCTTATGAACTACATAAGTGTCTCAATTGTGATAAGGAAAATAAGCTAGAATTTTAAAATGTTATATCAACTTCTTTTTTTAAATGTAGTTTCAATTTACTTTTCACAACTTAGTGCAATAATTTTCAAATTGCACAAATTAACTCTTCCACACACACATGGGAACAATTATAAAATTCATGCATGTATGGTGCATTTAATTATTGTTTACTTTTCAAGTTTTATCATGTTACAAACACAAATTGCATAAATATAGGATTAAATTGTTTTTAAAAACTTCTAACCTATCATAAGAAGAAAAAAAATTACTTTTGAAAGGTTTCACATTGTCATATTTAATTAAAAATACATTGAATTTCAATTGTTTGATTTGAAAAAGTTGTCATATTAAATAGAATAATAACCTTGTAACACATATTTAATTAATTTAGAATTTTACAAAAGTCTGAAAATGAAAAAACAAAATTTACAATGTTATTTTTTTTGAATTTTTCAATTTATAAATGACTTGGTGGCCACTAGGACTTGGTTGTTAATAACAAGGAAACTTTTAAGTTCTTGAAGAGAAATTTACAATTAATATCCCAAGTTATACAAATTAAACCTTGTGGACACCATGGGAGGTTTTTCAACAAAAAGAAAAAAAAGAATTTGGAGGATGTCAATTTAATGAAATAAAATTTACAAAGATCAAACATAATGATTGGATTGAATCCAAATTGAATTTTGAAGTGTGATGGCCACCAAGCCTATAACAAGAGGGAAAAAAACTACAACACAAAGAAAATTTAAATTACATAACGAGTCTATTTAAAAAGGAAAAAAGTTGCAAATTTTGGAAATTTATATAGATTAATACACAACAACTAAACCAACTTTATTTTAAAAATTAGATACAAATTGGACTTGGTAGCCACCAAGTTGTTAAAACACTTCACATAATTTCTTCAATGGGCTTGAAACAAAAAATCCACTATGAATTTTTTTTTTTTTCTATAAACCTTAATAAAGGAGAGTCTAAATTTGAAGCATAATTTGAAATAAATTGAACATAGTGGTCTCTAGGTTTTTAAAACAATTGAACTGATTTTTCCAAGAATCATGGAATGAAAATTCTATTATTAAAAAATTATTTTTCAAAAAAAACACTAAAAGAGAGTTTTTATAAAATATGAAAAGGATCCAAATTCTTTAAGGTGTACCAAAATCTTGTCACAACATCATCCTTTTCTGTCTTTTTTACCTAGTCCTCTTTTATTATGTAAAGACACATTTATGGATGATTATGATGGAATCTAGAATTATAATGGTTTAAAATTTAATCCTTTTGAAATTTTTTATAACTTTTGATTCATTATTTTTTATGGGGATCAAAATATAGGGTAAAAAAGAACTACAATAAGGATTAGGCCATTTTCGTCTTCTATGGTACACCTTAAAGGATTTTCACCCAAAAATAATGTCAAATCCTCCTAGTCTTATGATTGTCCATGCTCAAATATGCAACATTGGCATTATCTTGGAATAAAAAATTGAATGGCCCACATCTTTTTCTCCCCTTCAAAGTTGCAAAAAACATCGCATAATCTATGAACAACAATTCAATTTCAACTACAAACAAAAGTTAATACTACAAAACAAGGGCATATGAAAAAATATAACCATGTTTAAAAATTATGCCATAAAAAATGATTTACAAAATGGGAATAAAATGAAATAATGAAATAAAACGTTTCAGAACATTTAATACCTAAAGAGGGCAAGATATTGTAAACATCGCCATTATCAATACCCATACACTAGAAGAACCAATAGTAATTTTTTGACAATGAACTTAATCAAAGCTTAAAATATTTTCAAACTATAAATTCATAATGAACTTGAACCATTTTGGCCAATGACAATCCAAGCAAAGGTGGCCACAAACAAGATGCAAGGTCCAACCATTGCACCTTTTTTTTGACAACATTTGTCCCTTGAATGATTCAAAAACAAAACCACTTCATTTGGAATTCCAAAACCCCTTTTTAAGTTCATCATCAATGAGTAATGTTTGATCTTCCTTCCCATAAGGTAGTCCACAACAACCATAATAAACACGTTCAAACCCTTGAATAATAATGGACTTGGGTGAAATTAGACTAGTCATCTTCGAACATTATTCATGTCCCCAAATGAAAATGAACTAATCCACGAAATTTTCAAGCATGAGCATCGGAAAAACCTTTAACACATCCTCAAATTTCATACAAGACCAAATTGTGACATAAAAATTTTCAAATGAACACATATTTAATTAACTTAAGACTTTACCCAACTAGGTGGATGGTATGAAGTCCACCTAATGGCCACCAAATTTTTAAAATGTAACCTTACATTCAAGTAAAAACAACAATATTGCATCCATGTATACATTGAATCTCAAAAGAATTCATACCAAAAAAAAATTTCAACATTTTAAATCATTGCTTTTAATACATTAAAGGACACAAAGCGAATAACAAATATAATGTGTTAGTTTCAAAATGAATATATTCATATGATGAAAAAAGTATTTTGCCTAATGCCCCAAATGAAAATTATAGGTTATTCATTATCAAGGTTGGAAATCAAATTGTGCTCCTATTCAAGAAAAACAAAAAATATATTCACTAAATTTTAAAAACTAGGCACATGTGCCAATTCATCAATTGCAATAATGTCTATGGATCCAAAGTTGTTACTCATACTATAATAAAATGATTTATTATATTTGGTAGCTCTATGTCATGAAAGAAAAAAAAAATAGACATTTAGTGGCCACTAAGGATTAGGGTTTAGGTGCAACAACAAAGATCATTGATCATGACTATGAAGAAAATTGTAGACAAAATTATTTATGATGAACAAATACACCTCGTCAAATACAAAAACACAACAATATATTATTCCATTACTAGATGATACATCAAATAAAAGTAATAAAAATGTATTGATAATATAGCTAATAATCACAAAGAAAAACTCAATCCATTGAATTCCAAAAAAGGGTGTGAACCTTAGTTCAACAATATCTTTTCCCTTAGGCCTCATAGTTGATCTTTTATCTAGTAAGTAAACTTTGAAAATAGGTATTAGTGACACTTAGGAAATTATAATTAAATTGAACATTTTCGGCAACTTCAAACTTATTAAATAAATTGGGGATAATTATTGAAATATTAGAAGTTGAATAGCCTTATTTGTATAATGAAATTTGCATTAAAACATTACTACATTAATGCATTTAAAACATGTTTTAATCTAGTAATTTAAGGTAGGCATAGTTGTGGCAATGTCGGTTACAACGATAGAACTATGAAAAAATCTCGACACATTAGTTCCGATGAATTCATTAAGCCCGAGCCTTGATAGTCAATCCACGTAATACATAAAAATTCTTATAGCAAAATACTTATTCACAAGTAAATGGTACAATTTATTGTGTAGTATGCAAATAATTATTAAATGGTAATGAGTGAATAATATGTACTAAAAACATAATTAATACATAGGCTAAAAGGAAGTTTATTAATATTTTTGAATTGATTTGGTCAAAAAAGAACCAAAGGATGTTACTTCTTAGTACCAATAACTATCATAAATGTTAGTTATTTTAAAAGAATTAAGAAGAAAAATCAAAATGATAGGTCAAACATATGGGCTTGACAATGATTAATTTAAAGCATCCCATCAAAATATCCAAGATAAGGGAAGGATGAATCCTCCAAATTCATTCATCATGAAGATTATTGTTTTAACTTGATTGGTGAATGAAAATCTCTTTAATACAAGGATTCTCATCCTAAACAACATTGGAAGGTGAAATCATCATCAAATCCCATTAGTTCATGAAGGGAAAAGAAGCCTTTGATCGGAAGGAAATATTTTCACAAGTTCTCATTGGCCAAAGGAAATCAATTGAAGAAGGGGTCAAGTGAGAGGCTCCTTGAATCTTGAAAGTCTCTTGTTTCTTTTATGTGTGAAGTGTTCTATGTGTTATAGGAAGAGTGTGTGAGAGAAAGAAGCTAATTGAATTTGTGTGAATGTGTGTTACTCATGAGCACAATGATGTGTGGAAGCAAAAGGAACATGGAAAAAGATTAGGTGTAGAAAGTAGGAATTAGAATTTTATGGAATATTATCAATGGACAAGTCTTTGGACTTTTTACTAAAATATTTGTTCCTCCAAAATCCACCATTGGATTTGTGTTAAACTTCAATCAATTTTAAAATACAAGTTGGAAAATGTTATCTCCAAGTTTCAATATCATCCAAACTTCTATAAAAAAGTTGCACTTATAAGAAATAGCAGGGGTTCTAAGGTTATTTTTTTCCCAACATTATCAAAAATAGCTCTCATGTTTTGGGGCATATCTCCAAACTACAAGAATAAAAGCTTATGAAATATTATGCCAATGTTACCTCTAAAATTAGCTTTCCAACAATGTTATGCATGTTAAAATTGAAGTTTATCTAAAGACATTATGATAAAGTGAACGAAGGGGGGTCAAACTACCAAAACATGAATGCCAATGACACCAACACTACTTCTTCACACTTGTCATGGTAAGTGTTGATTCTTCCAAACATGTTTTGATACTTACTAAAGGGACACAACAAAATGGGTTCCTTTGTATGATTAGTTACACTCCATTGAACCACATTTTTATTCGTTAAAACACAACTATGTAATAGTTCCATCCCAAATGAAGGTTGTGAATACTCGCATGTCTTCGAATTGAAGGGTGTGCAAGAATCCTTCACAAAAGGCAACTATGCCAATCCATGAATTCATGCTTATCTACCATGCATGTCTACAAATCCAACAATTGTGTTCATAGTGAAATATTTTTTACTAGATTAAAATTTTATATACCATTTGTCTTTGTGGCACTAGGTGCAACAAAATAGATTATTGGTTTGAAAAGCAAAAAATTAGAGGTCCAATTTCAACCTCACCTACAAACACAATTATTTAAAAAAATCCACATTAAAAGACACCAATGCTAGCAATGAATAAAAATCAATAGATTGTTACTCAAAAAGAATTGTGAATAATTTGATATCTTATAATTAAATTCATTAAATAACAAATAATAATAATAAAATTAACATAAGAACAAGTGTGCAATCATGATTTAAATGAAAGAATAAAATATTTTATCAAGGTCACCAACATTGTCACAACCCCACTTTGGATGAAGTGGGAGGATGGAACTCCCACTCCCAAAGTTGGAGATTTAGAGTCCTCCGGGACTCCCGAATGTTTAAAGTTCGACAGCAGAGGGCAAAAAACCTTGCATTGGGGTGTTCTTGATGTCATTGAAAAGGTCTTGAAGTGTAGATGTCTAAAATGCCCTCGCATTGGTCATTTGGACATCTGCAGCCCAAGTTATGGGCAAAAGAAGGGTCTGGAGTCAAACTGACAATTTGACTCTTGACCACTAAAAGTCGGGAATCGACCTCTTCCCGACCTCTGAATTGAGAGTGCGACATGGCGTTGGAAAGATCTCGACGAGGACTACAACTTTGGTTCAGACCTCGTTGCGATCAGACTCCACGGTCGGGAGTTATGAGCTTCCAAAGTCCCAAGACTCCAACCGGGACAATTTCGGGACTCCAACTTGGGAGTCCCGGGAAAATGTGCCATTTGGATGTAGTCCTCGTGGAGTGGCGCTGAGAATACTATATGGGGGAAGGTGGTGGCTTCCCCCGAATCCGGGCCATGGTGAGTCTAGTGTGTCAAAGTGCCCGTGGCTTGTCCCAACACCCGAGGGTGTTCTCGAATGTGAACTAACCCTTTTATGGTTGGTTTTGGATGCAGATTCAAGCTTGATCTTCTAGTCCCTCTTCCTAGTCTAATCCCGGGACTTCTAGCACGCCCCTCTACCCCTCTATAGTGCTGGAAATCGGGAGCGCCTTCCGAGTCCCAACTTTCCGCAACTCTACATAGTTGAACCCTCAAGTGGGTTCAACCCGGGACTTGGGAGTGCGTCAAACATACTTTACAAATTATTATATGCATTTGTAGCTTCAAGATTCACTTTTGCTCAAGAAGAACAACTATCAAGAAAAGTAATTTGATTATTGTTTGTTGTATTTTTCTGTGAAGGAAAAGAGAAAATAATAGCTACAATCTTGAACCAATATTTTGGATTTGCCAAATTACATTTCCACTTGTCATTCCAACAATTTTCGTATAAACGTCATTCATCTGAATTTGACCCTTTCTTCACTAGCACCCACCATTGCACCCTCACCATTTTGAAGAATTCATTTTGATCATCCTTGACAACATCACTTTGTATTCTTGCCAACCAAACAAGGACAAGGAAAAGATCATGAGGCCTCACGAGAACAAAATTTCCATTGTTGAGATCTTTAAACAAGGTGTATGTGAGAGCCAACTTCAAGTTCTTAGGCCCACAATAAAGATGAGTGATCAAATCTTTTGAATCAATAACTAGTGTTATGGACAACAACTCAGCTCTTACATAATTCAACTTCCAATTACTACAAGGCCAAAAGACTTCCAAAAGAGTGGATCCTTGAGGCAAAGGTTTTGATAAATGCAATAAAATATCCTTCCAGTAATTCACATATGGACTCATGTTCATCGCATAAGTTGTGCTTTGTTCCATGCCTTGTTTCTAGAACTCCACATATTTGGATAGTCTAACATTGATAAACTTTTCCCTCTCCATCAACCTCACCTCATCATGGTCCCAAATTGGGCAATATGGAATAAGATTGGGAACCCTAGTAGGTAGCTTTGGAGATCCATTAGCATTAACTTTCCATAATTGGATTAAAGGTGTCTCAATGGGATTATAAATGATATCAGTTGGTGTGACTTTGTACTGCATCATAAGCCAACCAAAGGAATCCACAAAAAAATTTAAAGTAAGCATATTAGTATGCCTTACCAAGGTTTTTGGACTATCCTTTAAACAAGGTCACGAGGAAAATGTTGACAATAATTTCGTGTGCAACATGAATTCACATTCCAAACAAACTCTTTGGGAAGTAGATTTTCAATCCTTAACATTGAGCATCCAAATTTTTCTAACGCTTCACTTCCTCTTCCAAAAAGTATATTGCTTCTTCCTTACACCAATTTCTTCGTCGTCATCAATAGTTGGAATGCTACTTTCATCATAAGATACAAAAAGTTGTTTCAAAGAGTACCCATCCACGATGGTTTACACCAACAACCACTTCCAAATTGTCATAACCATTGAAATACTATTTCAATAATACAAAATATTCACTCCGACATGATCCTCACCAAGCTTATTATGAAAAAAAAATTCCTTGGGTCACAAGCTATTACATAGCCACTTGCAACGAACAACCCAACATCATCCACAAGCTCACACCCACACCTTGCCAAACAAACCTACCTTTTGGTGGGATGTGGGAATTCCTTCCATCATTTTCAATATCACCTCATTCCTGCTCTTCTTCACCACTTCCTTCCTCATTTGTGCCTTCACTCATAAAATCAGAAAAAGTTATTCTCAAAATGTCATCATTGGTGGCATCATTAGAAATATTACACCTATCCATCGAACTCATCTTCAAGAGTGCCATCCATCACCTTGTTAATTTCCTCATTAATGTTAAATCCCTCAGATTGTAAGGATGAAAAGAGAGCCTGATCTTTAAAAGACATTCTTCTTCTCCTCAAATTGTCAAAACCCTCCTTTTGAATGCCTTCCTTCGATAGAAATACAAGTTCTTCTAGCATGGAAACATCCCTTGCAAGCCAAAAATAATCATTTCTCACCAAGATGCACAATATCATGTAACTAGAGTTAGGCAAAAGAGTCTTCATTGCTCAAAGCCTCAACCAATTACAAAAAAAATTCAAGAATATTATATTTAGTTACACTAGATTTGACACAATTACTTCAACCTAGAAAACATTTTAAAAATCACTACATAGGGGCCATCAAGAAAATGCCAAGCATTTTTTGGATAGCCATTTTCATAAAGTCACAAAGAACGTATGGTGGTCACAAGGAATTTTTAGATTTTGAATTAAAAGGAATTGTAGAAATTGCCTAGTGACTTCAAGGTGTTTCTTGTCCTTATCCTCAATTGGGTATAGAGCAAACGCTTAGCAATCCAGAAAACATTTCAAATAGAACTTGAAGGCTAGTTCTAATACCAAGCTCCAAATTACTATGAAAACTAAAACCGGATACAAGGTTTTGTTTTGTAAGATTATATTCAAACGCCAGTTTTAGTTCATTTGACAATTTAATAAATTTGTAATAATACTTTTCCTTGAAATAAAAGTTCAAGATTCTAGTTTTATGTCATTGTCCATTTTGATAAATGGATATTGTTAAATTGGAGGTTAATCAAAATCAATGGTTATGGCACTATCCCAAGTTTGAAAGTGGTTATTAAATTAGAATGAAAACTACCCATTAATTAAAAAATTGGACTTGGAACTAAATTTCATATTTATTAAAAAGAACTAAAGCCCAATTTGATTTAATCCCTTCAAAGTATTAAAAACTTTCCAACTAGAGGTTCCTTTTAAAACTTGGGAACCACTTAACATGGGTTTTTTCTAGTGTTGGGTAAATCTTAAATACAACATTATTTCTTTGCTAGTTACCAAACTAGTTCTATAGTTACATAACCGGTGGTTTTCATTTTATGAAACATTCACACCATGAAACCAACTAGGTTGTTGATCTAGAAAACGCCTAATGGCCACCAAGCATTTTTTACATTTTTTGATTGAAAAAACACCTGGTGGTCATCAAAAAAAATTTGCGATTTCTAATCCAAAAAATGCCTAACAACCGCTAAGCATTTTTTTTTATTTTCACTATTTAGTTATCAAGAAAATATTGTGTGACTTGCAAGGGTTTTTTTTTTATTTGCACTAATCCTTGATCTTGAAAATGCCTAATGGCTGCTAGGCATTTTTTACGATTTCCTTCAATTGGTTATTAGAAAATGTTTAGCAACCACCAAGGGTCTTCTACTTTTCCATGGGACCATTTAACAATTGGTATTTCCTCATCCTACTAACTAATGTAATAGAACCATTTGAAAGCTACCGGGCATCCTACAAAGATTTGGTTGAACGACTTTGTACAATATTGCAGCTACAATTTACTATGACTATGTTATTGGTATAAACTAGGTTGGAACAAGCTAATGTCAATAGTTATCCTTGTCATTAAGGATTTTTTTTCTTGCGTTTGATTTCGAATTGAAAAAATACCTTCCAAAGGATAAGAACCATGTAAATCTCAAAAGATCTTTAATTATTTTTGTTTCCTGGTTTCTAGTGGTTTATAATTAAACTAATGTTTAAATTATGATGAAAAAATAGCAAGCTTCTTGAAGGCAAGCTAAGGATGCATCAAAATCATGCAAAATAATTTGACTAAAATGTGTGAATGTGAAAGCTCCAAAATAAGAAGGATTTGAGATGATAAAAGTGGTGAATGTCTATAATCATTATGATGTTAATAGAGAATTGTGTAGTACTCACCTTTTTTTGTGATGGCTTTGTCCTTTTTTGAAAGGTGGGATCAAATACAAGCAATATTCCTCAGATGAAAGACGTTTTCAAACCTTGTCAATTCAATATGTTTTTGAACATGCAAACCCATGTTTTAGAATCCTCCCTATTAACCCAAAGAAAGGGACGATAAATGGATTCTTTGTTGGAATAATTGTTTTGGGGAACATTAAATGACATTGTATGAAATGGGAATCACAAGATGAAAATAAACATGATCTTTGTGGGTTGCAATAGTCGAGAATATATTTTCATGAAGAAAAATATTGAATTTAAGATTGCTTTTCAAATACACAGTAATTGAACATGTCGTTATAAATTATTTTATACTATGGAATGTGTTCAACTATCAAAAAAAAAATTGAGGTGAAGATTTGAGAAAGTGCAAAAGCAACGAGTAGGAATGGTGAGAGGGTTGTACCCATAAGGTATTTGACGAAGTTATTTGAATTATAGAATTTGACCCTTAAGCTCCTTTTTTCGAAGCCCTACAATGAGTATGGCATTGGTTTTGAATAAAGGATGAACAGCTAACTAAATGCGTAGACCAAAAAACTTCTTGAAAAAAAGCTCAATTACACTTTGTCTTTTCAGTTCTCCTCCTCTTTATCCCCTCCAAAGCTCCAGATCCTTGGCGTTTTAAATTTTTCCCCCAAACCCTAACTTCACTTCACTCTTAGACTAAAAAAACTTTTTGATGGAAAGCTCAATGCTGCTTTGTCTTCTCAATTCCCTTGCCTTTGATCCCCTTCAAAATTCTAGATCGTTGGCGTTTCGAATTTTCCCCCAAACCTTAACTTCACTTCATTTTTAGATAGAAAACACATATTGAAAGAAAGTTTGATTTCGTTGTCTTTTCAGTTTTCCTACCCTTGATCACTTCCAAAGTTCTAAATCCTTGGTGTTCCAAATTTTCCCCCAAACCTAACTTCTCTTCATTCCTATACTAAAAAAAATTCTTGAAGGAAAGCTTGATGGCACTCTATTTTCATTTAAGAAAAAACTAAGACTCACATTTTGACCTAAAGTTGTCAGCTACCTAAATATCCCCATCGCAAGAATGGCTAATGAGACTTATGTTTAACAAATTTCTTGCCTTTAATGATTTGTAATGACGAATGTTGAAAGTGAAGTCTTCACTTTGCGATTAATGATGGACAAGATGGTATTGAGGTTTTGGTACTACATTGGATGTAAGTTATGCCTCATGGCAATGTTGGTTCTCAATTTTTTGTTTTGGTTCATTGTTGAATCTTTACAAGATATTAATATTGATGGTGCACTAACTTTTGGTGTTTTTGTTTAAAGATTTATTGTTTAGGGTGTAGGGTGTAATGCTTAAGATGCATGTTATAACATTTAGGGTTTACAGTGTAGGGCACTGGATTTATGGTGTATCATTTAGGGTTTAAAGATAGAATGTTTCAAAGGTAAATTAAGGTATCTTTTAACACTGTATGGGATAAGGCAGTTGTATTATTTCATTTGAGGTTTAAGGTGTAAAGTTTAGGGTCTACAATCCATTGTAACATTTCAATTGTATGTGTAGATAACATTAACTTAATTTTAAGTGAAGTGTTTAATACTAAATAATATGTGCTTTAATAATTGAATTTGTATTGACATTGATTGAAATTACATGAAATTAATATAATATGCCATAATTTTGATAATATAAATACCATTTAAGTGGAATTAAATATCCAAAAAACTCATTTACCAACACAACATCAAGGTGAAGGTGAATGCATGGTATGGTGGTTCATTTTCGGCAAATGCTCCATTCCATAAGAGTCTAAAAACCTTTGCTAAAGAACATGGTTACTTGTTTATCATAACTTATGATTATGATCATTTATAAGTTGATGTTCATACATTTGTGAACATTCATATTCTATTTTTAAATTTAAATAAAATGATGATGACATTAGCTGTCTTGATGGATGCAATTTTTTTAAAATCATAATACTTGGAAAAATGTTTTATAAAGTTCATATGCATAATGTTCACTTTAAATATTTCATAATCAAACATTTTTTGAACAAAAAAATTGAAAGAAAAAATAATTTGTAACTCATAAAGACTTCTAAAAACAAGGCCAAATTTTAACCATTTAAATTCCATAGAAACATTTTTGCTATGTTTTTCAAGAAGATGGTCCCATACATATGTTATTTATTCCATTCTTTAGCATATATTCAATCACTAAAAATCAATTAAATTAAAATTTACTATGAATACATTGATGTTATACCATTGTAGTTAGGAAATCAATCCATACATTGCCCTTTCAAAAGTCCATTACTAATAATTGGGTAATATTTTCAAAAACATTATTATACTTTTAGTTTCATAATCAAGTTAGGAATTTAGAATCAGAAATTAATGAACAAATTGAAACATACAATTATCACCACATCCATATAAACAAAAGGTACCTTGCAAAAATATGAATGTGACCCCATAAGTGAGCCACCATACCATACATTCACCTATGAATTATTTAAATGACTAAGCTATAATATTTCAAATTTAAAAATAAATTTGTTTTAAGGTTTGGGAAGAATGATTTAAAGATGGTAGTGAAAAGGTGGAAAAAGGAATTTTTACTGCTTGAGAAAACAAACATGTACAATTAATCTATCTTTACTTGTGTTTTATTACATTTTCATCCTATCCAACCACAAGTAAAGAGTAGAATCAATAAAAATAAACCTACATTGTTTTCATGGATTTTTTCAACATGCATTGGTGAATATGCATTGGTTTTATCCAAAAGATATTAAGTGATTAATTGGAGTTATAATGTTTTTAAGTTTCTAAAATACATTTCATTTGGATAGAAGATTCAAATAAACTAAATGAAAAAGGATTAAAAATTGGCTTGAAAATTGGTGCCCATAATATTACCCCTTCATCCACACTCCTCACCCCCTTCAATTTCAAAACAATGTAAATTTTATGGAATTTAGCAAAATGATTATAATTATAATTAACATTTGTTCAAATCCTTGGTATGGAATATTTTCATATTTGATCCTTTGGCTAATAATATTATAAAAATATTCCATTATTAAGGGTCAAATACATGGTGCATGTAATAGTTATGAAAAATATTATCCAAAAGTTTGACTATTTTTTAAACCATGTGATTATTCTCATGGCAAGGATTAAAAGCCCAATAAAGGTTTTTTTTAGATTATTTCCTATGACCAAATTGAGCTTTTAATGAATATAATTATTCCTTCTAATTTGTGATTAAATAAAATAAAATATTCATATTTTAAACCTTCATTTGGTTTAAAAATTCATATAATTACAATTTTTCTTCCAATATATCATAATTTTACTAATTATTAACTTTTAATTTACATGTATGAATCCATGTAATTTATCCACATAAAATATTTATTAATAGATCAAAAATCATATATATATATATTATATTAGTCAATGTATTAAATATGAGGTATGCTTTAATTTAAATAATTTAGTTTAATTTGAATAATGTAAATTAATATTAAAATAATAACTAATTTTCTGAAATTATATTTTTTACTCATTTTTACACATAAATTATCTAATATAATTGTGTAATAATATACTTCAACACATGTAAAATAAAATAATTTATTTTATACACATTTATATAAATTTTCATTTATAATTTATGATAAAATTTTAATACACAAATAAAATATATATTTCCCACAATGTCTTACATTTTTTTTTAAATATTTTTTTTTCAAGATATAATAATTATAAAAAAACTATGTATAATATACCATAGTCTTTTACCATTAAAATTTATTTCAATGTATAAATATTTAATTTAGTCACATTAAATATTTAAAATGGATTATCCATCAAGTATATAATTGAAGATCCTAAAAGTAAATTTTATATTATGTATAATATTAATTAAAATAAATTCCTTACATGCTGTAAATTATTATGTTCATTTGTATTCATATTAAAAATTTATTAATATTCATTTTTGAATCATTGTAAAATAATTGTATGATCATCTAGGGCACCACAAATTCCTCTAAAGTTAATAATTATATAAGTATACAAGGTGCCATGTTATTCATGTAGCAATAACTATTTCTAAGTCATATATAATTCATTATATAAGTATGGGTAAAAATGGGCTAATAGGAACCTATGGCAACCTCCTTAACCACTATGACTAGTCTTGGAAAAATGATGTGGTAGCATAGGATTGGATGGAATGTCTTGAGGTAATGTTAAACAATGGTGTTTAAACAATGTTTTCACATTATTTCATTATGCTGAAAAGCATTGGTTATGAGTTTTTAAATGTGCTAAAAGGTATCACTCTTGTGGTGTAGTTCACTAGCCTAAATCATTATGGGACCTTAAAAATGAAATAAGTTCATTGCACTTTAGTGATTTCACATTTGTTATAGTTATTTCACTATAAATCACTATGTAAACATCATGTTTTAGTAATGGTTGACATAATTCACTATTATATTTATTGTGGTAAATAAGGTTATTTTTATGTTATTGTTTTAAATACCCTATGCTACTTTATGATATACTTTATATTATTTTAGACTACCTTAGTTATTTTAACTTATACCTTATCTTATTATCAGTTATTATAAATTATTCTATCTTAGGCATAACAATTTAAATTAATCCAAATATATATATAATGACATAAGGTAAAATAATTTATAATAGCCAATAATAACCTATGAAAAATAATTTAAAATAACCTACCAAGAATAACCATCAATAATCATTAATAGAAATAACCACTAAGAGAATAAACACCAATAGCCACCAATATAATAGCCACAAATAACATATGGTAATATAATATAAAATAGTCAATAATAGCATAAGGTGAAATAACCTTCAATAGCCAAAAATAACCAACAATAACTTCACATAGTAAAAAATAGCTTAAAATGAAAAAGTTTAAAATAAAACAAAAAATTTATAATAGTCGCAAATAACCTAAAGTAAAATAACTAAAAGCCTAAAGTGAAATAACTTAAAATAGTAAAAAAAACATAAAATAGCCAAAAATAACTTAAAATAATCAAAGTAACCTAGGGTGAAATATTTAAAAATAGCCAAAAATAATCATAAATAATTATAAATTATGTAATGTGAAATAACTTTAAAAAAAGAAAAGTAGGCATAAAATAGTTGAAAGTAACCTAACATAGGTAGTATCATTCTATTAACAAAAAATTTATCCATTTATTAAACATTTTCTTTTTCAAAAAAAATGGTCATTGAAATGTTATTGAATAGTGAAATTCAAAAAAAATTGTTCAAATGATTTTACATTTTAAAAAGGAACTAAATGTAATTATGTACATTATTGAAAAAACTTTTAAATTAAACTTTAATGATTTCATTTGGACAAAATCTCAATATGATTTGAATTATCAAAATTTATGTTTAATGTTTAAAATGAAATAATTAATAAGTATAATGCAATGTAACACATTATCATAACAAGTGTGGCGGTTTGATGGTAGGGGTGTTTGCCTCCATCCTATAGGTGAAGGGATCACAAATGGTGTGTTTGTGGTCAATAGTGATAAGTTGATCGAATATTTTCCTATGTACTTCCTTAAAGTAGGTACCTATTGAGGTTGATTACATGGCCAATAATTTATAGGCTGAAAATCATGAAATTATCAATAATATTAAATATTAAATAATTTAAATTTAATTGATTTCCATGTTGCTTAATTAATAACTAGCAAGTGAAATGATTTGATAAATGTGTATTTCACTAAAAACTAGTGGACCAATTCGTTGTCTGTAACATATGGTCCCCATTCACTAGGAGGTTGACCATTTTCACCATGGTAAAAATGTCCAAATTCACTCAAAATCTAGTGAAACCTAAAGTGAACTAAGATGCATTTTGGTGTAATGTATTCCATATTTATTGGATTATTTTCAAATTTTACTAGATGTTAAATTAACATATTAAAAAGGGTTTCACATAAATACAACATATATTTTCAACATTAATTTAATGTATGAGACTTATGAACATCAAAATCAAGGACTAATTATGCCAAAATTGGTTCTCATTAGTTTGGTTTTACTTGTTTCCTAAATTTAAAACATATAGTGAAACCCATTTTTTAATGACATAGGATATTATTTAATTAAATATAAAAACAGCCACAACATCATGATAATATTTCCATGTCATTTGAAGTAGTCAAAATTTAGTCATAAACTATATCTATATATTTTATTACTTGAAAAAATGATAGCAAGATAATCCACATCGGTGTTTTATTCTCTAGCACACACCTAAAAACCATAATAAGTGAAATATGGTTGATGAAAAATGAATGAAGTATGTCAATTTTGTAAGTACAAATCATCCATGAATCATATAAATAATTTAGTAATCTATTATTCATATTTATTCCACGTAGATAATGAAGTTGTAATATATGACTATGGGGTAAAACTAAGCTAATAAGAGCCAATTTTGGTGTAACTAGTTTTTGGTTTTGATGTTCATAAGTCTCATACATTAAGTTAATGTTGAAAGTATATGTTGTATTTATGTGAAGCCCTTTTTAATATGTTAATTTAGCATGTAGTAAAATTTGAAAGTAGTCCAATAAATATATAATACATTTTACCACATTAAAAAACCTATAATTATAATTTTTTAGCATAGTGAAATAGTGTAAATTCACTATTTAAACACTGTTGTTTAACATTACCTTAGGACATTTCATCTAATCATGGGCTACCACGTCATCTTTTCAAGATTAGTGATAGTGACTCAAAAGGTTGTTGTTGGCTCCTATTAGCTTGTTTTCACCCTGTGGTAATTGATAAAGTCATTTAGGACAACTAGACTTCATTGTTTCCTTGGTTGAAAAAGGACAAAAAATCTACTAAAATGTTACCTATGGAATTAAAGTCCAACAAATAAATGCTTCCCCCTTTAAAAAAGGAAAGCCCCTCCCCAATAATGTTGTGATCCCAAGGTCAAACTTTAAGAATTATAATATCAAAGGGATCCATCAAAATGTTTTTTCATTGTTTGCCAAGTTTCATGGTTTTGTGTTATTTCATTTAAACACCATGTATGTGTGTAGGCACCCCATGTTATACAATAAATTTAATATCTTTTAAATCACCTTGTTTTTGGGCTTGCCTTTGTCTTTTCATGTTATGTTTTGAATTATCCTTAAAGTCACTCAAGTACAGAACCAACATTCCAAATTCAACACAAGATAGCAGCCATCCCTCTTTATCCCTTCTCTCCCACATTGTTCTTTGAAATACTGGAGTTTAGCTTACATGGTTAATATTTCATTTTTTGATTCAATATTTTGATTTGAAAACCCACTTAAATTCTAATAGTATGTCAATGGTTAATATATTGTTTTGATGTGGATGCCCACTATTGTAGTGTGAATGCCTGTTATTTTGGTGGGTGCCCTTTAACTCACAAATATTGGTCAAAAATTTAAAAATTCATCTATAATCAAGTATTAAAAACCAATGACTTTTCTTTAGCCATTTTCATGCACATTGTGGTGTTAAATCAGATTTGAAAAAAAGTTGTAAATAAGTTATCCTTCAACTTGATATCCTTTAAAATGCAAAAATTCATTACAAATTTTCATTGTTACAACTACTTTCAGTGAATGATGGTCCCCTACTTTCAATTCATTAGTTGTCTTGAACTCTTTCCATCCATTCCCAATGCTTATTTTGGGTGACCCATTGATCATTTTGCATTTAATAACACACATTCTCATGTGTTTGACTTCTTTGTGTCTTCCTCACATTGTCATTTCCATGCCAATCTTGCCACCATGTTTCATTAAGAATTTATGGGGCAACTAGACCTATGAAAAATTAGAAATGGTTTAGGGTGAATCAATGTGGCATTTTCAAGCTAATATTAGTGTGAGAATCTCAACAATTTGTAAGATGCAAAAAACTATTGTCACGTAAAATGATAGGAAATAATACACCCACTTCGTTTTTAAACACATATAAAATGATAATTCTAGTTTTATATTATAGATTGACCAACTAATTTTGGTTTTTAAGTCTAAAATTAGCTCTAAGGACTAGACTTGTAGATTATAGGACTTGCAAGAAAAACTTTTAAACAATTACCAAGTGGTCTTTATACATGCTACTATGTGTGAATATTTGATGGAATGTTAGTGTTTCCAAACCACACTCAAAACTCATGTCAAAATTTTCTATGCATGCATGTGACCAGCACAATCACAATTATGAATAAACATACACATTATATAATATTTTAAGTTATTCTATCAACTCATGCACCATTGATCTATAAACAAGATCCAACTCCAAATCCTTCATTCCCCATCTATCAATTAATCCAGCATACTACAAAAAAAATCAACAATTGTCAACCTAAGTGCAAAAAAATGGATTATTCACTAGTTGGGTTTTATAGAAAAATCTAAAACCAAATTTAACAAAACCACTTCATCTTTGTTTAGAACAATGTAGCATAACCTCCCCCCCCCAAGCATTTCCTTATATAACATGAACTTATATATTCTTCAACAACACAATGCACTAGGTTGCCCCAAGAACACAAAAAACTTTTGATAACTTCTTTTCAACCTTTTCATCATTCATCACCTTCTGCTGCTACTATCCATTCACAAGCCCCATGTAATCAAACCTAACCAGCACCAGCCATTATAAACACTTTAGATTGAATATTTTCTTCCAAGGTTCCATGCACCAATGTTGTTAATGTTATTAAATTTGGTAATATACATTTAATTCACCTATCTCACATATTTGATAAATTAGATATTATTATTATTATACATTGAAGTAAAATTTCATAATAAATTTAATATGGTATATTATATCTAAATCCTTATATTCTAATTTCAAAATAAAATAGATTCTGAAGACTTGTAAGTGATGGGAAAATTTATATAATTTATTTATACATTAAAAACTTGTTAATATCATATTAAATTAAATTAAAAATTTATATTATTAGTAAGGGACGGTACTAAGTATACCATTGATAATTATTTTAAGTTACTAGCCTAATGCATATGGCAAGTCTAATCAGTTTAGAGATTTTTACTCCTTAACATGATATTTTGTGAAACTATGTGTAATAGGGAATTTTAGGTCAAAATGATGAGGAAATTTTAATATAAATTAGAACTTTTATCATGAATTTACATCCCATTTCTCAGAATGTGCTAGTGGAAATTGATAGACTTAATGGGCACCATGTGGTCTAGTGCCTCTTTGATTGAAAATCATTTTGTGGAGTGATAATGTGGCCAAAAAGTGAGGGTCCATGAATCCTACAGCTGATACACTGCCTACTACAGACCCTGTCGACCTAACTCTGTTGATCAATCTCTCATCGACGGACACCTATTCCTCCTCAGGCTCCAACCATCTTCTTGCTCTACTGCTAATCTGTTTGTAATTTGGAAACTGACAGACCTAGTAGCACATCACTCGACACAATGCACATTTCCCACAATGTCTTCTCACACAGATGCATCAAAGTGCTTGCATTTCATTCACAAGTTATATATACACACCGACAGCACAAGCATTTTCCTTCAACACAAAACAACAGATCTGATCGT
>Ga0209208_10001031_pt1 | contig 38733 bp, 36 predicted proteins | sample S1TSphfallax_3_FD_187694 | JGI IMG/M metagenome (GOLD analysis project Ga0209208, IMG submission 187694) | Host-associated microbial communities from peat moss isolated from Minnesota, USA - S1T2_Fd - Sphagnum fallax MG (SPAdes) (version 2) | ecosystem: Host-associated > Plants > Peat moss >... | reverse complement strand
GTGGGAAAATATTTGGTTGTTTTATTAAATATTCATCAAGTATTTTATGTGTATTTCAATAAATTTTTCATCTTTTAGTATTGATTACATCTTTGTTTATTTTTATTTAATTTTTTTTTTTTTTTTGTACATGCAAAAAATTGATGTTCAATAGATGAAATACCATTTTTTTTTTGTCAATAAAGCTTTTTTATATTCTTGATGTACATGTTATATCAAAGAGTTTTCAAATATTTTGTGTGTATTATAATTTTTTTCTTCTTTTAAAATTATTTTTTTTAAATTTTTATATTATTCTTCTCTTTTTTTCACAATTGTTTTGTCTTCATTCCTATCTTTGGGAAGTTTTTTTGTCTTTTGTTTCATTATATCTTTTTTTTTGTTGTGTTTTTTTCGATGATATTCTCCTTTGTCATTTGGAATGGGTAATTATAATTGTACATGTAACAAAGACTTAAAATTCTATCAATGGATGAAATTGATGTTTGATATATGATATTTTTATGTGTAAATGCTTGTAATTGAAAATTAATGATTATTTTATAATATAATTATTATAAATTGTTAATTATTCAAAGGGAATCTTGCAATTAAAAATTAAATCTTGAAGCTTTTTAAATTTGTGTTATGTGAAGATTAACAAAATAACATTGTATCAATTGTACTTCAAGAATTATATGGAACAAAAAGTATTTGATAGGGTTAAACTATTATATTTTCTTATTATGTTCAAATTCCAACACTTTCAATGACAATAATTTTTTTGTTCATTCTAAACTAACTTGAAAATATACAATTGAAAATAGGGGAAAATAAATGGAATATAAAATATTAAAATATTGCAAATTACATGATTATTACATGGGAGGAAATCAATTTGAAAAAATGATGATAAAAAAATATTCGAAATATTTTTATTAACTAGCGGGTGCCCGTGACCTTCAGCCACTGTGAAGTCCCCCGGTTTCTTTAAACTTGGTTCATGTCCCCCCCTCGCCCAGGTCCTTCGCATTTCTGGTTTTTTATCTCGTAAGACCCCCCGAAGAGTGAAGGCATATTCGTGAAGCCGAATAATGAAGCTTCCCTTAAATCCGTCCCATCACCCAGCCGGACGGACATTTCATCCATCCCCTTAATCGGGACGGACATTAGTTAAAAGAAAAAAAAGGTAGTCTTGGTCAATACAAAAAAATAAAAATAAATTATGGGTTGTCCAAGGCCTAAATATTTTTTTTCTGGTCTACCAAATCTTTTGCCTCAAAAAATTAGACTGCCCATGATTTCTTTTTTCTCTGGAGTCAGTTACATTTGGACGAACAATAGCTAAAAGAAAAAAAACTTCCCCTAAATCCGTCTTGTCATCCAGCTAGACGGACATTTCATCCATCCCCTTAATTGGGACGGACAGTAGCTAAAAGAAAAAAAACTTCCCCTAAATCCGTCCCGTCATCCAGCCAGACGGACATTTCATCCATCCCCTTAATCAGGACGGACAATAGCTAAAAGAAAAAAAATGTAGTCTTAGTCAATACAAAAAAAAAATGATTATGGGCTGTCCAAGGCCTAAATATTTTTTTTCTGGTCTACCAAATCTTTTGCCTCAAAAAATCAGACTGCCCCTGATTTCTTTTTTCTCTGGAGTCAGTTACATCTGGGGAAGCTCCACAGGGAACGGGCAGTGATTGGAAGAATCTTCCAGACACTGCCCACACAGACAGACAAACAAACAATGTTGCTTTAATTTTTATTAATTCACATGGATTCATATGATAAATCTATGAACATCATAATTATCTTTAATTGTTTGATTGGTCCAACAACTTAACTATAGTTAATTTTAATGTTAAACCATGTTTTTTGGAAGCAAAATGCCTCCAATATCTTATGTGACATTTGATGGAAACTAAATCTCCTAAATTTATTGTGTTTCCATCAATTAATTTGTTAGTGTTGTCAAAAATTTGAACTTTGTTAAATTTTTCTACATTGTCATTTTCTATAGTGGTTTTTTGTTTTTTCCATGCCAATTGAAGTAGTTTTGATGTTGTTGTCGTTTTTGTTTTCAACCAAAAAAATGATGAAAACGACCTCTCAGTTGCCATGCCAAGTTAAATCAGTACATTTTTCTTTCCAATATTGATTCCATTCTGATATTTTATTTTTATATTCTTTTATGAATTTTGAGTCATTCAAAGAAATGTAAAATGTTGCATCTACGTATGTGTTAGCAAATGACATTTGATTGTAATTTCTTTTTTCCCCCACCCGACAAGATCATGTAGCTCCAATGAATAATGCAAAAGCTATTTCTTTTGTCTTTGGGTTGTAAAGTGTGTTGTGATAGTTTGAACCTTTTGCTAGAGCACCCCATTCAACATCCTTTATGTTGATAATGTGATAACCATGTTTTTCATATTGATCATAAATGTTTTTTTGAATGTTATATTCTTACAAATCAATTTGACAATTTACAAATTTGAAGTGATATGTTGAATTATAATAATTTATGTGTGTGATATATTTAAAATTATGAATTTTGTATAAATGTAAAGGTATTTACCTTTATTTTGGATGGGATTTTAATACTTGATTTGTTGGATTTTGTTATTTTATATATCTATGACAATAAATGTTTATTAAAAATGTTTTTTTTTGTTATAATGAAAAATGATAACTTTATTCAAGGGACAAAAAAATATTATTATTATTTGAAAAAATGAGTTTATTTTATTACTTGTGATGTATTTAAAATCACCTTTGATGAAAATTGAATGTTTGAAATGTTTGTTGATATCAAAAATTCCTTTTGTTTTATATTTTCAAAACCAAAAATAGTTTTGAATTTGCACAATCAAATTTAAATACATATTTATATCAATTTGGTCATTTTTTGGATTCTAGGATCAATATGAATCTCTATACCAAGTTCACATCAATATACCAACCCAACAATGCAAATAACACATGGGCCATTAAACACAAATAGTTATCCAATCTAAGTTTAGATTAAACATTTAAAGTGAAAACACATGATCAATATTTAAAGAAGTGAACACATGAAAATTTGTCAAGTAATGTTTGGGTGCATTTTATTAAGATTCATTAAAGGATGCATCCACCCACAATAACATTTTCCTTGGTGAAGTCTTGTGTTAAAGGGAATGGTATTGGTTTCCGGGCACATCATTTACCATTAGATGATAACAAATTTCCATTTCTATGAATTAAAATTGATCATTGTTAGACATTACATTCTTATGGAAATAAACTAATTTTTTAAAAAAAGATTAATTTTAATTGCAAGCCTTGAAACCATTTGTATTCATAAACTACTGACACCAATTGCTACAAAAAAATGCATTCCTAGTTGTGTAAAGGGTTGCATCTACATGATTTGACTCATCACTATAATTTTTACAACAACTTGGGTCATTGTTAACTTGTTTGAAGGTGCATATTTGGTGCAAACAATTGTGATTTTGAATACTTGGAATATTTGTCTTTTGTAGATATATTGTCATGGCATGGAACATTGAATCAAACACATCATCATTCATATTAAGATTATTTTGGTTCATTCTTGCCAATACCCAAAGTATTATGTGTTCAGATTTACTAGAGTTAGGATCAAGTGGCAAAACATAGTGGCTCACACACAATATGGAGATCTAAAAAAAAATCTTTTACTTCGCAACTCTCTTTTTGGTATTCTACCTTTTGCTTTTTTTTGGTTTAAGGATTAAATTATTGTAGAACAAAGAATTATGGATTTGTCAATCCTAAGGTGAAATAATGTGTTTGTTTGTGAGTGAAAGAAAATCACAATTGTAGTGTCAATTGTGCACGTGTGTGTTTGTGAATGAAAAAGAATGAAGATGCAATAGTTTTTTTCAAATGTATTTTATGAATGAGATTGAACCTATGCAACAGAAAAAAAAAAAGGGCGATGGTAGTTTCAAAAACTACCAAAACGAAAAAACTAATATGTTTTGTGTGAAGTACAAGGTAATTTGAAAAATTGTCTCATAACTTTGAAGGATGGATTGTTAGATGATTAGGGTAGTAAGGAGGAGGCCGGGGGGAGACCTTTGGAGAAGGAGATTAATCGATTGGTTCTACCTTCACAACCATGGATTCAACATCATCGAAAATCTAGAAGAATACATAGTAAGCAATGGCATTTGCGGCAACCTTCTCTCTATCTTTCTCTAATGGTAGTAGCAACTTCTTCTTTTTCTTTGCTTACTTGATCTTGCAAAAAGAGATTTAAATAAGAACAAGAAGAATGGTCATATTGTGCACATAATTGCTTCCACAAGTTGTTAATTGATGTTGTTTTATGACAAAAAAAGACAAAAATCGAAGACCCATTGTAGGTTTTGCTTAGGAGGCTCTTTGTCAACAAAAGGACACTCCTTTCTAATGTGCTAAAATGTTGTTATTATGTTTTCAGTGTAGGAGGTGAAGGTCTATATTCGGAAAACAATTGTATTGAAAGCTTGTCTGGATTGAAGCTTTTGATTTGTCTTTCTTTTCTTGCTTTTGCATTTTCTTAATCATCTCCAAGAAACTTTCCTTTGTCATACTCTATTGGCTCCAAGTTTTCTTTACAATCTCTTGATTCTAGTTTCATGTCAAAGGTGTTCCGTCCCCACCCACTTTCTTGATTTTAGATCTCACACAAATCTACAACAAATCTAACTTAGCTACTTGTAATATGGAAGAAGAAATTTTTAACTTGTTATTTCTCGCAATTATTTTCATTTAGAAGAAGTGTTTACGTATTTGCACAAGAATTGTTTACGATGCATAAAACACTTAGAGCCTTTGAAAGACCTTGATATGATTGATTTCAAGTTTTTTTTCCCCCTTTATATCAAATCGCCATTACGAGTAACAAATGAAATGCACACGAGCAATTTGATGGAATGGAACCCCAAGTTATGTTGTATCACATCTAGAAACAAAGGAAGTCTTTTAGAATACCCTAATTACAAAAAATGCAAATTCTCATGAAAAGTTCGAAACCATCAATGTTTTATATAACATTGTCCACAACCTAAATCATGGTGTGTACTTGGAGTTATGTCCATAATAGGCAGCTCCTTGAGAGTTAGGAAATAAGAAAGAAACCCATTGTTCCATTAAAGAAGACATGGAACTTTCCTAACATGTGCCGGTGGGTGAAAGATGTGTGTGTGTGTGTGTTGTGTACAACGAGAATACGTTGACTAAGTTGGAGAGGCTCTCATGCTATCGATTTTTGACAACATTGAATGTTGCAAGTAATTACTTACAATCCCTTGATTCCATCATTCATCTCATGTAGTGCCCAAACATTATGTAACCGTGCACCTCCTTTCCACCCTCTATCATTTCATTTGATTACTTACTTTTTAATGTTTTTCTGCATCTTTCCACTCTTTTCCACTTTTGAAACAATTGGACTTTGTGTCTTCCACATGGAGATTGCATTGTGGGTGCATCTTTCCACTCTTTGAAACAAATGTCCACAATTTTTGTCTTCCACTTAGAGCTTGCATTGTGGGTTATGAAAATTTTCATCATCGTGGTGGAGGGAGAAGTAGTGTTTTAAATCTGTCAAAAAACAAGCTAGGGGATAGAGATGGGGTGCTAAAGGTGGTGAAAACATTACATGTGCTTGCCTATTTGCACCACACCCCTCACACATTACACATGAAGATGATATAAAAGGTTAAGGAATTACAACAATAATAGCCCTTCTAGTTCATCTACATCTATGTTTTGATTTTATTTTCTTATAATCAAAATCTGAAGAAGAAATAATTTCTTTGTTGGAATTATTTGAAGTTTTAAATGCCATATCGAAAATAGGACCATAACTATTGTGGTGCTTTTATCTATTTCATTTATGTGGGAGGCAAAACCAATTGTGGAAGGTGACATTGTCCATCTCTATAGCTCATAATCTGTGTGCATGAAATGGCAACAAATCTATTAATGAAGACAATGTGAGACTCGACAATGAGTATTGATGGAGAGAACTTCAAAGAGAAGAAGTCCTTACCTACTGGAAACTTAAGTAATCAGTTAAAAACTTACAAGTGGAGATATAATTTTTTCAAAGATGGTAGTGCATGATTGTACATACCATGTTTTGTGAAGATAATTGTGTTAGTATGATTTGGAATCAAGAAAGTAACCATTGGTGCCTCCTAATTTGTAGCTTTACTCTTATATACATTATAATTTTTGAAAGTTTTACAACTAGATTTTCAATTTAGACTTCAATATATGAAAGGATATCATTGATCGCTTTAGTTGCAAGGAGGTACTACCCATGATTCATTTTTGGTTAAAAACATGGCATTAATATATATATATTTGTTATGTGGGTTTTGAACAACAACCCAAGAAATTAAAAAACCCTAGATGCTACCAAGTTTAAATCTGGAACTAAAGTTACATGTGAAACAAAAAAATGTTAAAATGAAAAATGTTAATTTATTTTTTCTCACTTCACTTGCATATTGTTACTTTTTATATGTCCAATTATCTGATTTGAAATTGATGATTATAATCATTTGAAGTTAGTTACAAAGTAGTCTTATATTGAGTTCTTACCCCATGTTTTGTTATTTCTCTATAGGGGAGGGTGTCATTTATTGAATAAACATGAATATAAGAGGCATCATAAACACATTTGTTGAATTTACATGTGGGAGCTTTTTGTTTTGAAGGTTCATTGGCTTCTTTTCCTTTTAACAATCTAACATTTAGTTTAAGCATAAGTATGCAAGAAAATAATCAATTTGATAACATAATAGGATTGAAATTAGCAATGTTGTGCACTTGTTTTCTAGTGCAATCTTATAGTTTTGGTGTACTGGATGAGAAGTTATTTGTGTGGAATTTTTTCATCCTCTCTTCACACTAGGCTATTTTAACCTCCATTTCCCAAGTGTTGTGCTAGCAACATCGGTAGTACTCCTTTGGGTGTTGTGCAAGCTTTCCTAGAACAAAGTTGTTGTAGTACACCCAAAATACTTGGAGGATGCAATCTTCTTTTGTTCAGGCTTGGTTTTGTTTCCTTTTTTACTAGATAATGGCAATCATAGATCATTCCTAATTATGGATATGGGGCAATGAAATTTGGTGGGTTTTGGTCTTGTCAAGGTACACAATACTTATCATCAAGGTATATAATATCTTTTGTTGGTATGTATGCAATGGGTTGGTGTAAATAATGTCGTAATAGTTGCAACATAGTAGATGAAACATCAAGAACCTTAAGATTTTTTTTACTTTTTTTGTAAGTCGAATGTGCATTAGACTTGTGCCAAAAATATAAAAGCTACATTGCCTTCTATTTGGTGTCAAATGCAATCTTGAGATATTTGTTTCAACTTATTTTTGTTGTTGATGTTCCATATGTACTGCCAAAACCCCATCCAAGTCTTAATCCAACGCCACAACCTCCACCTTCCATAAACATAACTAATGATTCAAATTAGCCTTGGTAGCTTTGAAACTTTTACAATATGACATACCTTCATTTACCTCCTTGCATATCACAAAAGAAGGATCAAAGTTCAAAAGAAAGATTAAAGTTCAAAATTTACATTGAAAGGAATGGTGGGTTGAAAATACAAAGGCAAATTTTGACATGGATATAGTTTACTTGCGCCAAGGCCCAAAGTTTGCAATGGGGGTCCTGCAAACATTATAATAGTGTAATTTCTCAACTCAATTGGCACACTCAATGTATAATGAAATGTTTGATTCACCATTCAAATACAATTTTGTTTATTTCACTTCTGCTTTTTGCAATGCAGTAACAAGACAACAAACAAAAAATTCACTTGCTTCCAAAGCCCCAACCAATTCCAAAGCCATAATCTATTGGTCTTCAACCAAAAAAAATGAAAAAAAACATTTTTTTTCCTCTAGTCTTCTCCTTGTTTCAAACACATACAAAAACCATATATCTCTTAATTAAACACATACATGTAGGTGTTTAATTAACAATATACACATACGGGAGGTAAAAAAATAGTCTTCAATGTCTTTAAGAGATTAAAAAAACCTACTTGAAAAAGAAGAAGAAACCCACAACATAGTGATGGCAAAATACACACAAACACCCAAAATTTCAAAACTTGGCAGTTTTGGAAAACAAACATAGATTTTCACAAACACACAAAATGTTCTCCTATTAAACAATCCTTCAAAAGCTTTCCATTTCATTAGTTTGATTTTGCTTTTTAAAAGTTTCTTCTTCCCAACATAGTTTCCTTAATTCTTCTTTCATATGTGCAATGTGAATGAAAGGACACATAAAGGAAGAGTTTTATGTTTAAACATTATGGGGTGGGCATTTTCTTCCACTATCAACCAACCATTGGATCACAAGTGAGTAGCCAAACTTTGAATGATATCTTCAAGTACATTGATAACTTTCATGCCACTAATTCTACACAATGGCAAATCACCACTTTGTAATACAACCCAAATGAACAATGTGATATTTCTTCATCTTTCAACATGTACATGTATAGTCTAGAAAATAATTCATCAATTGGTAAAATGTACATTGCTAAAAAGACAAAACATACCAAATTGCACATAAGTTGCATTTCATCGTGAATGCATTTTCAAGATGGGGGAAAGTGAACATACTAGATTTGCATAGAGACTACATATCCTATGATAGCATGATGAAAAATAATGATTAATTGCAAATAATTCCAAATGTTTTTTAGCATCAATTGTTGGCTGAGTTTATTACAACTAACTCAATTCCCTTCCCCATTCTACTTTATTCAAGCTTGCAACAAAATCACCATGAAAGGAATAATCACAGAACATATCCAATCTTATTAATTCCAAATAACATAATGGATGTAGCATCCCCTTCAAAGTCACATCATAAGAAACTTCTTTTGTGTACTGAAAATCTTGGGTTCATGTGGTTGATGGATACCCTAAACCATAGTTATCACTGTCCCAAAGTAGTTCTATAGACCTTGTAGGTAATCCCTATGCTATAATTGCATAAAAAGTCATTAATATGCAAATTTTTTTGGGGAAATCGTAGGCTCTTGATGCCATTGCTTGGTTTATAGAAAGGAGCTCTAAAGGATCACGACCAAAGACAGATGATTGTGAGACCAATGGCTGCTTGCTTGCTCTAACAAATTTAAAGGACAATGGGGTCAAAATGAAATCAAAAGAGCCCTAGGTGTTACTTTACATTAGTCTTGCATGTCCTTTTTCCCCAAAGTAATTTTTTCATATGAATGATTTTTTTTTCAACTTGTTATGAAAAATGGTTAGAATTGCCCTAACAAGTCAATTTTTTTCTTAATCATTATTTAATAATACGAATTTGTAAAAATGTACAAATTCCTTGCAAATTCTATGTATTCATCTTGAAAAATGATGATAATTTGAAATCTTACAAAAATATTTAATTTTTAGATGTTGAATTTAATGTAACATATAATAAAGTTTTTTTTAATACATTGCGTACATTATACCCCATTTATATGTGGTAAAAAACTCTTGAAGTTTTGAATTTTTGAATTTTCAAATGTACGTACTTTGAATTTTCAAAGTTTTAGAATTCCACACATTTGAAATTGTGAATGATTTTTTAATGTGTCTAATAGGTTAGTATCATTCATATGTTTTACTATCAATTTATTTATATTATTTAAGTCATTTGAAAGTCCTTTGTAAAAATGTCTTCTATTAATGACATAAATTTTCATTTTCAAAAGTCCTTAACTAAACCAAAACTTAAAATTGGATCAAATGGTTTTTTTCTTTGAATTTCTTAACATTCATGTGTGTTAAAAAGGAATAATGTGCCATGATTACCATGGTTTCAAATGGAAAAAAAACAATCTCTAGTTTTTTATGATAGAATTTAACATTTGACACCTTCGGTGGCTCCTTTCATTGTACTTTTACCCAATGACATGAACATATCATTGTTGCTGGAAAAATAAGGCCTTGTAACTTAATTTATAAACAGGTCCTTAAAAGGGTCACTATTAGATCCATCAATTGTTGTAAATAAGACAAATATTAGTGATGATGTTAAAGTTGATAGCACTTGAAAAGTGACAACTGAGAAACAAACCATGTCATGAAATAACAATCATGTATCTTCTTCTTCCTCCCCTAAAAACTAAAGGTTCAAATTGGTGGTGGGTGGGTATTGATTTTGGTAGGTTTGAACTATCAGTTGAATTTCAAAACTAGAACCATTTAAAAAAAAAAACTTGACAAAACTTTCTTATAATTAGAAAAGACATTTGAAACAATGGATTTAAATGAATTTTTTGGGGTGCAAATTTTCCCTTTTAGATTGTCATGTGAATAGCTACATCCACAAATTTGAAATACAAAAAACTAATATTATGTAGTTTGAAAATGGTTATCATCATCTAATTATAGTGGAATGCATCCCAATCTTGTAGAAATATCCTTTCAATAAAATTGGTTGAATTGTTGTGACATTACTTCAATGTGAAAGCTCCATACCTTGCATGGCACTTAACATAACCTATTTGAATATGCATGAATCACATAACTCCAACAATAAACTTATGCCCCATACCCCCACAACATATGCCACATTCAATGGCCCCAATAAACTTGAAGTGGGGCAAACTTGCACACTACCACCATCACCCAAACCCATGTTAAAGCTAGTCATTGTTTTTGGGAAGTTGCCCCCAAATACAATCAGAACACAATATGTTGGGAAACATTTATGATCTTTTAACCTTCCAAAAGAAACAATAGCCAAAATGAATCTACTTGATGCATAATAAAAAAAACAATCACAATATGTCTAGTGGCATTCATTGCCTTAAAGACAAATTCATTGGCATTGAGCTTGTTTTAGAAAAAAACAAAATGAAGGTTTGTATGGCAATTCTTAAGGAGGCTTTGCAAATCAGCTCCTGAACCAATCATAAGGACTTTAAGTTATTGTAAACCAATTGAGATGTAAAACACTTGAGATACAAGATATCAATTCAAGATAATAATAGTGGGTTCAAACTTCACACCTTACCAAGTTTGTCCTCAAGGTAACATAAGGTCATGTCATAGCTCAAAATCAATATAACAATTCCATCAATGAAAATGTAGTCCATTTGTGAGAGGATGATTCCATACTTGCATGTGATATTTGCCATTGAAATACATATATAGAGAGGTGAAGACAATAGAAACTCCAAATTAAAAGCAAAACATGAACTTTTGTATGTAGTTTTCCACAAGCCGTCAATGGTTAATTTGTTTGTATGGTTATCCTATGAGTTGATGGCTTGGGTCAAAAAACTTACCAGTAACAACAAAGCTTGAGAATGGAGAACATCAAGCCATACATAATGAAAACACCTTCAAAACCCTAAACCCTAAATCGCTAAAATTTTATGAAAATTCATGACATGAACCTTGAACTAAAACTCTTGCTCATCAATCACACAACACACATTCTATTACTAAGAATGAAAATTCAGTACAACAATAAATTCATTTGACCTTGTGGGAGTTCGCATTGTAGCCAAATCCAACACTAGTCCTAACTTGATAATACTCCTTTTGTTCACAAAAGTGGAGACACAAAGCACATACTTGTGTGATAAGGATGATGATAAACAATTTTTTTTTCATCCAAAACATCAAAGCTGTGAAACAACACTAGAACATTTGATGACTCTATTAAAATGCAAGTCCACACATATCCCTTCATGATGTCATAATGGATATTATGGTGACAAGTTGTAAACTAAATGGAGTCTTTATATGTTTTCCACATTGGTGAGCTTCACTATTGTTAACACATTCTCACCATTTTAGACACAACATCATGTTGAGTGGGTCACAACAATTCATGGTCTACTGACAGTTCCTTCACATTGTAGGAAAAGTTCATTTGAATGAGTAAGTACCTTGGTGATGATAGGAATAGTTTCTTGGTTAGTGATTTTGGACCAACCAGCCAAGAAAGTTGAAAAGATATTCAAGTGAATCAATAATGGTGGTCTTGCCACATTTGTGTGGCGCATTAACCCCTATATGTCCCCACATAGAAACCATCACACATAGACATGGGTAGCCTAGTTGCCATTGCATATTATGCATTTGCAAATCCACAAGCTGTAAAAACAAGTGATGATAAGCACATAAAAACACTTGCTAAAGAAGATCAATGCTCAATTGGAAAACAAAATAGATTGTGCATCATCATCATTGTTTAGTTCAATATTGGTCACATACCATAGGGGTCGAACATATTTTCCTTTTTTATATTTCAAAGTATGTAGTTTTAGTTCCCGTTTACACCATAGAAACATTGGTACATAATAGTGATAAATGCAAAAGAATTCTGACATTGAGAGATCAAACTCATTGAATTTCATATTTCTTGAAGGCTTCACTCCTAGTAGACACCATTCATCAATTGTTTGCGCCACACTTTCCTTGGTGAATCTTGTCTTTGTAAGTAAAGGGCCACTGCAAATGCATCAAACAATCTACAATATGAATCTTCAGATTTAAATAAAACTTTAGGCATAAAAAAATGAAGTGAAGAAAAAGGAGACAACTGCAACAACGTAACAATGGTGTATAAGGATTTTAAATAAGAAAGAGTGTTATTCTTTTGAAAGACTAGTGACCACAATCAATTAGGACATCTTCCTCTTCATGAAAATATACCACATATTCATATATCAATTTCATCAAGCCATGGTGCCATGCAAAAAAAACACATTCAAGCAGCAAAAGGAGTAAATGCACTCACCTTAATATGCTTGCAATTTTTGAGTTATTGGGTTGTTTATTATTAGGAGTGCACGAGGCATGCACATATAAATAAATCATAATTCATTTGAGGTTGATGTACATAGCTCTTGTTCTTGATTTTCAACATTCATTTTGGCAAAGATGTTGTGCAAAAACTTCTCCCACAAAGGGAGAGAAAACAAAAAAAATTGTATTTGAACTATGTCATAGTTTGAAGCCTTGATGATATAGTAGATGCACAATTTAATGAAAGGAAAAAAAGATAAAAGTGCTTGAAGAAGCTCTATGCTCGCATTTCTAAGCGATAACAAAAAAAAATTGAAAAAAAATGTCCATTTTAATAAAATCAAGACTAACATGAAAGCCAATAGAATACACACCAAAAGCAACAAAGTTCATTGTCCTCACACCATCCCCTACTTTTTTTTTTCTCCAAGATGATCTTCCAAGGACGCAAACAGCCTTCACACAACCCGTTTCTTTTGAAGTTGGCTCCTTCATTTCTTAGTGCTTTGAGCTCTTCTCATAGTTGACAAGAAGATTTTGATTGCGGCGATAAAGGAACAAGACGACAAACAAAGAAACAAGAAAAAAAAAGTTGATGCTAGTTGAAATAAAAAGAAAACCATCACAACCATCCCTAGAATTGTCTCTAGAATTTTATAGGGACAACCATAAGATAGATTCTACAAGTCTACAAAAGATCGTGTAAAATCACCCATATATTAGCTCCTCAAAATTTGGTCATTGGAATTTCATTTGTCAAATAGTTCAATCTTCAAACCTTTTTCAAGAATATAAATCTAAAATTCTTTACAAAATATGAAAATTTAATTTAAAAATAATAGAAAAATCATTAAAGGTGTCACACAAATTTATAAGATTTTGATAAAATAGGTAATCTACGAAAGTCGAGTGGATGAATAGGAATTTAGTGGATACTTATCCAAACACTATAGTATAATATGTTTCATCCAAACTCCAGAAACTGTCCAAGGAAGTGTGAAAAGGAAGGGGGGAAAAAAAGGGGAAAAAAAAAAGACAGAAAAATATTTTCGAAAAATAACGAGTATAAATATTGAAAGAACGAAAAGCAAAAAAAACAAGAGAAGGGTGGCTGGCGACCGGTGGACGGTAGCTTGTCGGGCTGTCGATAAGTTCTAACCGGTAAAAGGCCGGGAAGCGACCGTTGGACGCGCGCTTGAATTTCAAAATTCAAATATGAAAGCAAGGTACCTACCCGCCCGCCCAATTTTTTTAACCCATTTTGATTTTACCATTCCTTACCCCTTTCTTGCTTGCTCTGGTTTATTTACCTACAGGCCAAAAGTTAGTAAAAAAATGGGAATTTACTATTTACTTACACCCCTACGTCCTCCATTACCTACTACCTACCTTCCTACCTACCTACCTACACAACGCGCTCTGCAGCAGTTCAAACTCCGCATTCGGTTCTCCTCGCGCTATCTCTCCAGCAGCTTTCGTTCTCCTCTGGCAGAGCTTTCCAGCTTACGAAATCTCCAATTTCGCAAAATTCGCGGCATGGGTTCTCCAATTTCTTGAGCTTTATGTCCGCTTGCTGCTTCGCTCTCAAATGGGTTCTTTTTTCTTTTTGTGAAATCTCGAGCAATGATGCACTATTTTGACGATTCTGTTTGTGTGCCTGTAGGTATGTTGTATTGGGGTTTGTGTTTTGTTGATGTTTTGTGAGGAGACAGAAGGGGAAAAAAGGAGGGAGAGTAGTGTCGTGTGCAAGCCGTAGAACTTTTTTTGTTTTTTGGTATTTCTGGTTGTTGATTCATTTTCCAACCATGGGTGGAGATGATGACGATGGGGATGTCATGGCTTCCCATCATGGGAAGGGAAGTGGTGGTGCTTCTGGTGGTGGTGCTGTTGGGTTGGCGTGGAAGAAGGCTGAGGTGAGGAGGACGAGGAGGCAGATGGAATTGAGCCGGTACGTTGCACCGGGGAAAGAGAATGTGCCTGTCTTTTGCAGCAACGTTGGTGAGCCGTTGCAGCGGAGCCCGTTGCCTGTGGGGTACCCACGGTTGCCTCTACAAGACATCACTGCGGCCATCCTCAGCCCGTTGAATGTGAGTCCCTTTCGGTTCTTTCTTCCTTGTTTGCCTGATCTCATTTGGGTTCCGATGTGCTTCTTAACTTCAAAAAGAGCTCTCTTGTAGCAATTGTTATCCTGGTGATTGTGTCGTAGTGATATATGTTTCAAGTAGTACAAGCAGATGTTGACACATTTGACGCATCTGCTTGTTTCTTTGTACTGCAGCAATTAAGAGAGGAGGAAGACGAAAGCGGAGGACACAAGAGGCCTAAGCAGCGGAAAGCTCCGAAGAAGAAGCTCTCGCGACCATGCCCACCAGTGATCGAAGACTTGACTGAAACAACCTCCAAAGGACAATCGTCGCAGCAAGCTACGGTGACAGTAACGGAGTCTTCTTCAGAAGCACGTACCAGCGAACGACCGCCGGTTCCTGCGGCACCGGAAGAGCTGCTTTCAGGAATCAGCGGAATTGAGGAACAGGGCACAGTTGTCTTGAAGCCTATAAATCAAGAGTCCAATACAGAGGTCCAGCTCTTGGTTGCTGAAAGTTCGCATCTGTTGAAGAAGAAAACAACTGTAGTTGCTACTACTACTACACCTCCAGGTCTTGGAAGAGGTGCAGCGGCCAGCTGCTCGCCAAGTGGTAGCCACAAAACAAAGAGGAGGAAGCCACTGCCAAAACCAACTCCAGGTCGGAATGTGGCAAGGTTTCGTTAACAGTTCCCTTCTTCACACTCTCTCCCTAAACCCTAAACCGAAATCTCATTTGGGTTGTGAATACTGTAGAGAAAAGAGATATCCTGTTCTGAAGTTTTTTGAAGCAGCCTTTCCAGAAAACTTTTGGATTCCTTTACCAAAAGGGACTGAAAAGGAAAAGGTCTCAGGTGCTCAAAAGCTTTTCAGAATCTTTTGGGAAGCTTTCAGATCCCTATACCCAGGGACTGTGCTTTCACAAGCTTTCAAATTCCACTCTACCAAAGGAAATCTAGAATTCAGGTGCCCTCTTCAAGCTTAGAATCACAGATTCCCAGATCCCTACTACCCAAAGACTGTATGTTCAGGTTTGGCAAGTCTTCAGGCTCTCTCCTGATGTCTCTGCTCCAAGGTGGTTTACTAAGGAACTAGACATTCTTATTCAAGCTTCTTTGAAACTTTTGCTAATTTTACTTCATGATATTTGTGTGCTCATTTATGCAATTGGTTGAGTGGGATTTATTTTGTGAAACAATGAAAATGGATTTGTGCTGCAGATGTATTCTTAGGTGGTCTGCTTCTGTGTATTTTTGCCACGCCAAGGTTGTGGGTTATTAGCTCAAGTTCATCAAAGTTGATGTCTTTGTCTTCTCTTGTGAACTAAATTTTCTGTGGAGTCATCAGTACTTACCCTCCAGATTAGTGGGTCTGACTCGATTCTGGTTGTGCTGCCAAAAATCATTTTATGGGGAAGGGTAGAAGGCTTTGCAGAGCAGCCCTTTGATGCAGAGATTGCTCAATCTTTGGTAGTTTAAGGAATTTATAGTGGCTTATCAACACTGGTGCACAGAATATTTGAATGTGTTTTTGCACTGATTAGTGATGACCTCAAAATGGTTTGTTGAGAGAATTGCATGTATTTGTGGATCTGAATGACATAGAAACGGTAACACAATCATTGAACTCCTGGAGTGTGCATCCAGCATTTGCATTGCTCACTCTGCAATTGTTGATTTTGTAGAATTCATTGGTCATTTTCATTTACAAACAAAAACAGTGGATATATTTTTACTTATTTTGTTGTTTTAATGTGTTTTTAGTGTATAGGCCTTTTATGTGTGCATACATAAAACATTGTTATGAAAGATCTTTTTCTTCTATATTTAATATATTTGTAAGTACATGATGTCATATTACAATAGGTTATGGTCCCACTATGTTATTGAGAACAATTAATATTGATAGATTGTGATACATTTTGTCTCTAAGTACACATTAGGAGATGCTAATTTTGTGAAGCAAAATAAGCAAAGATATATCAAAACAAGTTGCTTATTACTAGTAAATTTTTTAAAATTAATTGTAATAAGTGGGAAAGTTGTATTCATGCCCATTCAAAATATAATGACTAGTCATTTTTAGTTTTTACATGTAGTGATTAGTAATTATCAATAGCCATGCATTGATCTTTTGTGAACTGATTCAATGTAAAACAACACTCCCATTCATTATAGCAGGTGATGATCAATCTCATTTGTGAAATGGTGCAATGTGAAACAACAAAGGCAAGCATAATGCAAATCAAAACAATTTAAAAACAAATGTTAGAAAACAAATGCTTGTGTTAACTTTTAAAAATGTTCTCTTGAAAATGATCAACTCCTTTTTCTGAAAACTACTCAAAAGGAGGGATGTAGAATTGTGTTTTTGGGGTCATGAGCAAACTTCAAGCGGGTTTGGAATTGAAGTGAATCAAAGTTGCTAGCCCTTATAACCTCTAATAAAAAAAGGTAATGATCTTGCAAATACTTGGAGGCAATGATTGGGGCCACAAACCCTAACTCCTTAAATAAGTTGACAAGGCAATGGCCTTAACAAACACGAGACTTATCCTCCATCTAAAGATGGGGAAAGTGACCTACCAAAAAGTTAAAGGAGCCTTTGAACACTATAAAAAACCAAAACCCAAAAGCTTTAAAATAAAACCTAGATGAAGGTTTAGTCAAAATAAGTGAACTAGTGTTGAAATTTCAATAGTGGGAGGAAAGAATGAAAAAGACAAAATGGCCTTTGCACGAAACATTTAAAGAGGATTACAAAAGTCAGTTAATGTCCTTTAACTTTGAAAGCGCTTCAACGTGGCACACATTTTCATCTAAGGCCTCTTAAGAAAGAAATGAAACAAAGGGAGGGGGGAGCCAAAAAGAATGCCCAAAACCTTGATGTCATTTTAAAGGGTGCAAAAACCAAAAAGGAGAAGTTGATAAAAAAGGGATCAAGTAACACACTTTCTTGGTTGAAATATCAACCCACCAAAACCAATTGGGAAGCAAAACATTTGAACGCATCACAAACATCAAAAGTGAAGTTGATGATGTGATAAAAGTGAAGGTGAAAGTGAAGTTGATGATTGTCCCTTTTATGAGGTGAAAACACTTGCTAACCTACAAAAGCTTTGAAAGTGAACAAGGGCAAAAAGAGGCCAACCTAGGGATCACCTTAATGAATGTTAATGGAAGAATGAATATCAATCAAATCTCCAAGAAAGGAATGGCGACTAAAATAAAAATAGAATTGTAAGGCATAAAAGGAACGCATAAAAAGAATGAACTAAAACATTACCTACCATGTGAAGCTCTTAAAATATAACCTTATAAGGAACTCATCACAAACTTATCTTCTCACAATTTGATAATGAAAATTGTGCAAAATTAGTTATTTCATGAGTTCATGTTTTTGGCACACATATGATGCATGTATAAGTAGAATGGAATATTTTCATGCATTCCATTCTACTTATACATGCATCATATGTGTGCCAAACACACAACATCTATGTGTCAAAAACACGAACCCATGAAATAACTAATTTCATGCGAATTTGGAATGAACCTATGAAGCTTATAAGTATGTGATGTTATGTTAAAGATGTTTATAATATCCACTTGCAACACCACCCACTCAAAATGGATGTCTAAGGCAACCCAAATATTGTGCACCATTGTTTCACAACCTCCTTTAATTACAACGCTTAATTCATGGAGAAATGAATGAACCAATTTTTTTAAAAAAAATTATAAACTCAATGCATTGTTGATTGGTCAATATAAATTTTTCCCATTGTAATCCATTAAATGCATTTGAAAAGATCAACCAATGCCAATAAATGTGCGGCACCAAGGACCCAAACTATGTTCCCAAGTCCATACAACCTACAACAATATTAAAAAAAAACCAAGAACAAATGGGGAAATCTAATGGCTGAATCTTGGGGATCAAATGAATTTTAAAAACCTTTAAATAATATAAATGAAGGCCCACCAATTGAAAGATGAAACATGTGGATAACGTTAGTTTAAAAGAAGTTTGTATCCACCTTAAATTCCATCAAAATTGATGAAATTTGAGCATGGCAAGGAATTATTTAGAGGTGGAAAAGCTACACTAATTAATGGTCTTCAATTAGGTCAAGGCTTGGAAAATGGGCTTTAGTAATAAAAACATATTTTCCAACATGTTTAAAGGCTTTAGTAACACAAACATACCCTCCAACATGCTAAAGGGCTAGACTTTGCCCAAGACAACAAAAAATTGGGGCAAGCACCTAAAGATGGTTGACATCAAAATGGGGTTGGTTTGAAGGTAGTGCCATAGCAAAGGCCTATGCTTGCAATAAATGTTCTACTTAAAATTCCTCCCAATTGTTTAAAAACACCATTGTAAATACATTCTAATCTTTTTGTGGCTTATTGCACCCCCTTGATCGTGGAGGAGAAGACACTATTGTGGGAATAGAGATTATAGGTGTCATGTAGCTACATCACATGAGATGTTGAAGGCTACATGATCTAAGGGAAAACAAAAGGCGAGCTACACCTTTCATTTCAAAACAAAGGGAATCCATGAATATGAAATGGCCAAGGGACCTCAAGATGTAAAGCACCAAGGGGGTTTAAACTCAATAGCCAAGCCCATGCCAAAGGGGGAAGGTAAAACCAAAAAGGTTGGCATGACTTCCTCAATGCCCAAAGAAATGGCCTAAAAAACTTGACATTGCCTCTCATGATGAACCATGTTGTGACGTGTAAATAGGGTCCCACAAGTTGAATAAAAGATGTCCCATGGTGGAACAATGAAATGGAAAACCTAGGAAAGGAGAGGGGAAAGAGGAGCCAAGGAAAGGTCCCCGTTGAAGGGTAAGCTTTTCATTCAAGCAAACCCAAAAACAAAAGAAACAAAGGCATAATAACACCTATAAAAAATGAAAACCAATGAATGGGAGATGCATTCACATGTTTTGGATGACCATGGCTACAAGTAATTCTACTACCACCACCCATCCTACCTACATCCACCACCCCCAATTATTGGAACAACTATCAAACTTTGCATATAAGAAACAAGGTGCAATTATAGTTTCATGTCCTTTGAATTAAACCCACACTTCGCACTCCTTTCTCAAGAAAGAATTCTTGATGACCACAATCTAGATGTTTTAAAATTTGCAAAATTTAAATGTCGTATCAACTTGAATTAAATTTTCAAAATAAATCCACAATTAATTCCAAATTAAAAATTGAAATTAATTTTAAAATATTTTTAAATGTCTCATTACTAAGTAAAATGTGTGCAAAACGCACCTAATTGTAGGATAACTATTAACATTTGTTTGTTAACAAGGAGGGATAAAAAATGGATGAATTGAAAATCACATCCAAACTATGGATTTAAACCTTGCACATGGATGGAAAACAATGAAAATTTGAATTTGAAAACTACTTTAAAAAGGAATTTTTGCAGTCACCATCCGACACACCCCCATTGTCCAATGGTGACCAAAAAAGGGGGCATGTCATATGTTTTTGGAAAGCCTTCATCAAGTGTTTTTTTCAAAAACATACAACACGCACCCCCTTCTATGGTGATTGAAAAGTTTGTGTCACCATGATAAGGGGCAAATGAAATTTTTTGATCATCGAAAGTTGTTCGCTCACATTGTAACGATCGAAAATTTTCTGTTGTTACAAGGTTGTTGCAAGAATTTTTAGTTGCCACATGATTGATAATCGAAATCCTTTTTGGTCGCCTTTGGTAATGGGGGCAACATGAACATCAACAAATATTTTCCTACATCCATCATGATACATGCAACGAACACATTTGATGCAAAATGACCATGTCACATCAATTTTGACAACCCTAAGTCAAATTATCTTGTAAATTTATCAAATTTGGGTTCCACCCTATTGTGAATTACTAGTGACAATCAACTATTTTCTTAAAAAAAGTATGGTTTCCAATAATTCATCATTATTTATGTCAATGCCAAACTTAATTAAAAATAATATGCATTTCATGGACATGAAAATATATATGTTAATTTGTTTTTTCATATCCATGTTGGTGGGGAAGGAAAATGAGCAAGGTAGTTATAAGATGGAGGTAGTTATTAGGAAAAAATTGAAGCAATTAAGCTTAGAAATGAGGTAGTTGTGTTTGGAATTTTCTATGCAAATGTCCATGGACAATCATACAATAGGAATTGTCTTTGAAACTGTTTGAGGAGTATTATACAATAAATTCCAAAAAAATATTAGTTCTTCAAAAAAATTATCGCTAAAATAACTAATTATTCTTGTGACTAAATATTTCTTGTCGACTTCCAATTGTATTCAAACATTTCATAGTAAAATGCCAACTCATATTGATTATATATACAATGTTATATTTTTATTAATTGGGTGCAAACATGATAAAAACAAGCCATGGTGTTGTTTACTTAGGTGATTGCTTAGAAAGGTAGTCGGATTACTTGTTAAGATGATATGACAAATTATGATTATTTACATAACATGATGGATTATAAACCCATGATATTTATAGTGGTAAAAAATACCCTTTTTTTGTCATGGCACATTATATTGTTATGTAAAGGTTTGAATAATTATCATGGATAATCATGTCATTTTGAAAGCATTTCAAACCTTTTACAAATGAAAAAATAGCAAAAATACTAATTACAATATTTTACAAATGCTTTTGAATACTTAATATTCATGAGATTCAATCAAATTTCTTCCACATGTTTCCCTAATATCTTAAAATCAATATCACATAAAACTATTAAAAAGTTGCAATGTTGGTATAGATTTTGACATAAAACCATACAAATTCAAGCTAGTTACAATTGGTTTGATTCCTACTTGACCTGATTGCTTTCATCTTTTGTAGCAAAAAATGTTTAAAAAAATGTGATAGGTGTAAATAGAGTTTTGTGATGTAAATAACAATGTCATAAATGAAAGATTTATTATCATTGCCATAAGCTACTAAGGAATTTCAAATTGTGGTTACATATACATGTTTACAATATCCATAAATTTGTATTATTTATATGTAATAATCCGATTTCACCATTGAAATCAATTTTTGTGACTAAAAGTTAAAGGAAACCATAGATCTACAAATATATATTTTTCAAAGCATTAAGGTTTAAAGTGGCTAAGCATGGCAATATTATCATTAATTGATTGTTTTGCATATTTTACTTGTAAGAGGTACTTGAAGATTGTGTTAATGAAAATGTGTTCTAATAGGTCTTGGGCTTCAAATTCATGGTTGTTTGTCTATGTTAATCATCCTTATTTGAAAAGCTTGTGTTAAGTTGAGAGTTGAAAATGATGTTGTGTATAAAATAAATAAAAAACTAAAGGATGGTCAATGAATGTAGGATTAATTGTGAAAAATAAACTCCAACTACCTTTGAAATTTATTATAGTGAATATTTGATATAAATGTGTTGCATGGCTACTACTAAAGGCCAGGATTTGTTTGTCAAAAACTTTTGAGACTTGTAATAAATTATGTGCTTTTATTTACAATGGGTGTGTGTCTACATACAATTAATATGTCTGCCCAACATTAGTGTTAATTTGACCCCAAAAAAAAAAAGGGGAATTCAAAATTGGTATCCATGTGATAAGGCATAAACCTAATGAAGACTACCATTTTAAAAACTATATTTATGACCCACTTATCACATTTTGTTGCCAAATTAACAACATTGGAATAAGTTGCCTATATGGTGGAACATCATGTAGTTGATTAATAGTATGTAAGTTTCCAAATTCAATGTCTAATGAACCCATGATACTTATTGTCAAATTGGTTGATCATCAGTTGATAATATTTGGGGAATTATTCAATAGAATACAATGGAAGTAACCAAGAAGGCATGAGTTCACATTGTACCTCTTGGACTCCATTGAATCCTTTCTTTCCCTTTTTACTTTCAAGTTTGGCCTCCTCAGCCTCCACCTTCCATGATAATGAACCACCCACCCAAAGTCACAAGCACCAAAGGGGCCAATATGGTTATATCTTCCACCCATGTGTGTGGCACAATAACAAGGGTGGAAGGATGAGACAAGGGGTTCAAATATTTGTGCAATGTAATCAAATGACCTTCAATAATAGATAGAATCATGATAAAAGAATAGTCGTTGATTCATAAGTCTTAGCTCAAAGAAAGCCATGGACCATGGTGTTATTCAAACAAAACCCATGATCAAGGACACAATGCTTCAAACATTATGGAAACATAAAGGGGGTTGCAAAACAATTTAGGTTACATTCATGAGCATATGTTGCCATCAACTCCAATGGAATTTGGCATCCTAGGTTCAAGAAATTTCTACTCATTGAGTGTTATATTATTTGATTGCAAATATATGCTTTGAATGTTGGAAATGAATGTTGGAACAAAAATCCAACTTTGCTAAATTACTCAAAATATGAGACACTTGCATTATGTATATTGGAAGCATAAAAATTCATGAGTAAAGAAATGTAATTGAAAAACCGAAGTAGGGAGTTAATTGCATGAAATTCATTAACTTGTTTGCAAGTCAAGATTGCACTAAATTATTGTTAACAAAATATGCACGTGTTTTTTTTAAAATGAAATTATTTTCAAATGCAAAACTTACTTCATGCTATCAAGCTCCAATTGCATAAAAGATGATAAATCACAAACTCAAATAACATACAACCAATATTAATCTATTTGAAGCAAACTCCATGAATTTTGACCTATAGGTGGATGACAATGAAATGGTTGCATGCCTATATGTTTACCACTATGTGAGTTCCTCACGTCTTTTCCATCAACATAGCTTTGTTCAACAACAAGTTGGTTGAGCCAAACATTCTCAATGTAGATGCTATGAGTAGGTTAAGGTGAAGGGGTTGGATCGAATATTGGAAAGTCTAGAAGGATTTGAAGGGTTGTTACAATGGGTGACCCAAATCCCAATGAAGATCACGAAAGTGAGCCTGGTGGTGAGGAAGATGAGGTAGACCTTGAACATATCCCGATTGAAGAGGTTTTCCAATATTTGAAATGTACAAAAGCAGGTCTTACATCTGTAGATGCAGAAGAACGGCTCAAGTTTTGGGGGCCCAACAAATTAGAGGAACAAAAGGAAAATTTGATCCTCAAGTTTTTGGGATTCATGTGGAATCCTCTTTCATGGGTCATGGAGCTTGCTGCAATCATGGCTCTTGTGTTGGATAATGGAGACCACATGCCACCCGATTGGCAAGATTTTGTAGGGATCGTTAGTTTGTTAATCCTTAATTCCACTGTGAGTTATATTGAAGAAACAAATGCTGGCCAAGCTGCTGCAGCATTGATGCAAGCATTAGCACCTAAAGCCAAAGTGTTAAGAGACAATGTCTACAAGGAAGAAGATGCAGTTGTATTAGTTCCTGGGGATGTGATTACCATAAAGCTAGGAGATATAATTCCTGCTGATGCAAGGCTACTAGAAGGAGACCCACTCTTAGTTGATCAATCCTCTTTAACTGGGGAGTCTGTTGCTGTTATTAAAAAAGCAGGGGACGAAGTGTTCTCGGGTTCAATATGCAAACAAGGGGAACTTGAAGCTTTGGTAATAGCAACAGGTGTGGATACTTTCTTTGGGAAAGCTGCCCATTTGGTTGACACTACACACCACACAGGCCATTTTCAACAAGTGCTGACTCGAATTGGGAATTTTTGTATCTTCACAATTGCGATTGGCATCATCATTGAAATCATTGTCATGTACCCTATACAACACCGCAAATACAGGCAAGGTATTGATAACATGCTGATTTTGTTGATTGGTGGTATCCCGATCGCCATGCCCACTGTCTTGTCTGTGACCATGGCTGTTGGGGCTCATAGTTTAGCTAAGCAAGGTGCCATTGTGAAGCGTATGACCGCGATTGAAGAGATGGCAGGGATGGACATTCTTTGCTCGGATAAAACAGGCACTTTGACATTGAACCGCCTCACCGTTGACAAAAACATCATTGAAGTCACATCCAAGAATGCGGATAAAGACTTTCTATTACTCATTGCTGCACGTGCATCTCGTGTTGAGAATCAGGTCCATTTTGAAACACACCCCAAAAAAATTGCTCATTCATACCAAATGAACTTCCATGAGCATTTGGTATGAATGTAAAATAAATTTAGGAAAATCTCTCCCACAATTGTAATGTCATGTCATGGAATAGATTCAATTGGGAAGGTAAAATCATGTTGAAAAAATAAATGCAATGTTGATTGTGGTGTGGGTGAATGTAGGATCCGATTGATTTTGCAATTTGCAACATGTTGGGGGATGTGAAGGAGGCAAGAGAAGGCATCACAGAAGTTCATTTCTTGCCTTTCAATCCCACCGATAAACGTACTGCAATCACATACACAACTAATTCAGATGGGAAAATGTATCGAGCAACCAAGGGAGCTCCTGAAGAAATATTGGAACTAGCTAGCAATAAAGGTGCTATTGAAACCAAAGTGCATGCTATTATCAATCGATTTGCAGAACGTGGTTTGCGAAGCTTGGGTGTTGGTCTTCAAGTACAGTAACATCTCTAACTAACTAATTATGAAATGATAATGATGTTTATTTTATTTTTGGGTTACTCAAACATGTGATGTGAATTTGACCTAATAAAAATCCATTTTTCTTTGTTTTCATTTGCAAAACTAACACCGTAAAAATACCATACACATGAACATAAAATTCAATTTCATTACTCACATTTCATATTTTACAAGGGTGATTTCAAATGTGGTTAGTTAGCCCTTTCAACTTTGGTGTTGGCAATGATTAGGAAGTACCTGAAGGCACAAAAGACAGTCCCGGAGGACCATGGGACATGCTAGGCTTGTTGCCTCTCTTTGATCCTCCTCGTCATGACACTGGGGACACCGTGCGGCGAGCTTTGGAACTTGGTGTAAGTGTGAAGATGATAACAGGAGATCAATTAGCAATTGCAAAAGAAACAGGCCGACGCTTGGGTATGGGCACCAACATGTATCCTTCCTCCGCATTATTTGGAAAAGAAAAGGACAGAGGAAGCATTGAATCTGTAGCTATGTTGGGTATGGATGAACATGATTTGATCGAACAAGCTGATGGATTTGCAGGTAAGCAAATGTGACATGGTTCAGTGTTGTGTCAAATTTGAAGGGGTTTAAAAGCCCATCATCACACAAGTCATTGGAGCAAAAAAACACACAAAGTTCTATCATATATGTTGGGTGCTTGCTTTTTTGTGTTGGGTGTTTTTGTCATTCCAAATTTCTTTTATGTTGTGTATATAATAGGTGTGTTCCCAGAGCACAAGTACAAAATAGTGAAGATGTTGCAAGAAAGGGCCCATATTTGCGGTATGACTGGAGATGGTGTGAATGATGCACCTGCGTTGAAGAAGGCAGACATTGGTATTGCTGTAGCAGATGCCACTGATGCAGCTCGCAATGCAGCTGACATTGTGTTAACTGCACCAGGTTATACGCTACAAAAAGATCATTCAAAACACAATAAGCATATAAGCATATAAGCAATGCAATACATGAAATTCTAACATGAACGAAAAAATGACTCCTCTAGATTATGATTCTTCTTTGCCAAAACATTACACACATTAGAATGCTAGATACGTAAAGTTTCTCATCATAAGTTTTTTGCAAATCCGATTGAGAAGAATGGGCTATGTCCATAGCCCATTTCCAAACATGACACATGAAATTATATATGAATATGAAATCTTGTTGTTGAATTGTATCTAATATGGATTCTAATTGCATGGTTGAATGAATGTAGGGTTGAGTGTGATTATCCACGCGATTCTTACTAGCCGTTGCATATTCCAACGCATGAAAAATTATACTATATATGCTGTATCGATCACTATTCGGATTGTAGTTGGGTTTTTGCTCTTGGCATTGATTTGGCAATTTGATTTCTCGCCCTTCATGGTGCTCATTATTGCTATCCTCAACGATGGCACCATAATGACAATCTCCAAGGTTTGAATCAACTTCAAATGGTTTAGGAAATCCTCTTTTTTTTCACATTTCTTTTGGATTCTCACTTATAATAGTGTGAATTTGTCAAATATAAAAACTATTTTGTGAACATTTTATGTTTTTATTAATAATTTGCTTGAACACAATACTCTTCTTTTTAAAAAAAAAATCGTTAGGTCAATTTGATTCCTATCTAATATCAAACTTTTGAAATGATGTAGGACATTGTAATCCCATCTCGAAAACCAGACACATGGAAATTATGGGAGTTGTTTGTACAAGGCATATGTTTGGGTACCTATCAAGCTATAATGACGGTTGTTTTTTATTTTCTCATGCATGAAACAACATTTTTCGAAAGAAGTTTTAAGGTATTTTTTTTACTAATTTTTCCTTTTTGAATAATATAGATGACAAAAATTGTATTTCATTGTTAACTAGTTTCCCAAGAGATACATGTCATGCTAATTGTTTTCATAGTTTGAACCCTTTTGCAAGTTGCAATGTTTACCCCCAACTATTGATTCAATGTTTACCCAAACATACAATTATGAGGCATCATAGTAGGTGTGGAAAGGGTTTTTTTACACCTCCTCCGAAAGTGTGAATGGGATCTTTCTTCAACCTATAAGTAGGCATAATTTCCTCCCACTCTTAATGAGTAGGGTTTAGGGTATAAGATCCCTCCTCTTTACTTGTTGGGATATTCATGGACATAAGGTGCTCTCCAAATAAATAAATAAATAAATAAATAAATAATAATTTTTTATTTTTGTTGAGGGGCTTTTACAAGAACCCCATGACAAATTCTTATGATTATGAACCCATCGATTCATTATTTGGCCGTATTGGGGGGGATGTTGGCAAAGGTTCGATCTCTATCGGGGAATTCAAGGCAAGAGACGTCGGTAATATATTTGCAAGTGAGTATTGTGAGCCAAGCGCTCATTTTTGTGACTCGGGCCAAGACATGGTCATTCAAAAGCAAGCCCGGGATGTGGCTACTTGGAGCGTTCTTCATGGCGCAATTGATAGCCACTCTAATAGCGGTTTATGCATCTTGGGGATTTGCTAATATGTCGGGTTGTGGTTGGGGTTGGGCTGGCATTGTTTGGCTATACGAGTAAGTTTTTTTTTTTTGCATACAATTTCCATTGTTTCCAAACACTTAATTAGGAACTCCACATTGTGTAGGTTTTACATACACACTTGAAGTTAATTATGCCACATGAAACAAAAGGAATTGAGGGTTTATTCAAAAGGTCATTATTCATTATGTGTGCACCATTAATTTAGATTAATAAAATCATCTTGAAATAAATCTAAGGGCTTTCATCCATGGATGCAATACAATAAAATATGGTGATCCCATAAATGGATGACCGCATGAACTAGAATTAGAACCCTAACAAACAAATATGACAAATATGGAAAGCTTATGTATTTTTTCAACAAGTGATCAAGGTTAATTGCATAAAAAATTATATGCGAAAAAATGTGGATCAAATTAATTATTTTTTTATAGATTTGCATGTAATAAGTATGGCACCAAAAAAAAAAAAAAAAGGTCTATTTTTACATCAATTTGTGTGTGTGTATATGGGCAATCAGCTTTATTTGGTATTTTCCCCAAGACCCGATCAAGTTCATTGCACGCTATACTTTGAGTGGTCGGGCTTGGACGTTGCTCACTGAACGAAAGGTTTTCTTCACTCGGAAGCGAAATTTTGGTCGCGACATTCGACAAGCCCAATGGGCATCGGATTCGGGCTCTGTTTTACATGCGGCCAAGACTAAGTCTAGGACTTATGTTCAAGGTAATAAATAACATTAGAATTATTAACCCTAAACCCTAAACCCTAAAAAACATTGCAGTTAATAATTCATCCATCCATCCATCCATTTAGGTCATTGAAGCTTGTCTTTAGATATGAGGCAAAACATTGAAAATTGACTTGATTATACACGTCCACTAAAAGTATCAAAATTTGTTCACTTTTATATGTTTAACAAACCAATGCATTATTAGACATGAAATGATTATATATATATATATATATATAATTAATATGTTAACTTAAAAAAATATGGCAAGGTTAATAAAATTTTAAATTGTCTAACAACTATTTATCATAGCAACTTTGTGAAATAATGTTTGGCACTCAGGACCAAAATCTATAATACCAACGAGTGGCCATACCATTCCTTATTCGAAAGGTCGTGAGCTTGCCGATCAAGCCAAAAGACGAGCTGAAATGGCCCGGTACATAATAATAATAATAATAATAATAATAATTTCCTTAACAAAATAATAAATATCCATGTGATTCAAGAATCATGATTTTTTTTAAATTACCAAACTTTTGAATTAAATGTTAGATTAAAATTGAAAAAAATGGAATTGTGAATTTGATTGATTTGTAATGGTGCATTGGCCTTTTGGTTGGTTAGGTTGCAAGCAGTGCCAAGCTATAGAGGAGTCAAAATTAAGGGGAAAAGGTATAACCAAGAGACTGTATGAATCACCTATTTTATTTATTTATTTATTTAATTTTTTGGGGTAAGATTTTAATTTATAAATTAAGTATTTTGTTCATCTATACATGTGGTGATTGTCTCCATGTTTTGTACATTTTTTTGTGCACAAAATGAAACCTTTTTTACCTTTAGCAAATTATTCTTATTTGTGGATGGATATTCATTAATGTGAATAAGTGGGGATCAATGTTTTTTTAGTTTTGACAAATTTTGTTGTTTTTCTGACCAAAAAATTGGGGAAAAAATCTTGGGTTCTTTTTTTAAAATCTAGTGTAAATTCCACTAATTTTTCTATTTTTTGAAAAAAAAATTTACAAAGTTTTTATATCAATTTATTTTATTTAAAAACCCTGGTGGGGGGAATGGGGAAAAAGATTTCCTTCAAACGTCTTTCTTTCCTTTCATTCATTGATGCAAAAACCTTTGAGCTAATTTGCACTACACGGAGAGGGAAAAAAAAAAAAAGATCTTGGGGGAAACTTCAGCAAAGTGTGGCACTTGTTCACAATTTTTATTCAAATCTTCACTTCTCTTGCATGGTTGAATGCAAAGCTAATGTGGGATGCCATTTTCAAAAAAAGGAATAAGAGGGATCTCAAGCTTGTAGCGGTCAACCATTATGTGGCATTCATGAATAAACATTTTGCATGTCAATTATTATTATTATTTTTAAAAAGTATTTCCATCTTAATCCTAAATTGAAGCACCCAAATTCATTTTCTCTTTGTACATTTAACTAGAGTTTGCATATGATATATTTGGTGTATTGATTATGAAATGGGAGTGTACAACATTGCCACTTAAACAAGAGAAGAAACAACATTGCATAGGCTAGTTATTTAAGTTGGTTGCTAAATTTGATTTGAAAAACAATATGTCATTGGTAATTGAGATACGAAGGAAACCGCAATATTTGAGTTTAGGTTTGGATGTCTCTTTGCACTTTACAATATTGACATGAAATTTGAACCAAGGACATAGAACGTGCAATTAGTTCTTTTCAAAAACCCGTGAAAAATTGAAGAGTTTTGAAACACCATCATTTGTTTGAATATTTTCAATGCAAAGTTTGTTAGGTATGGAGCTCGCTCTCAAAGAGGAGTTCTCAATACCAAGCATTCATTAGTTGTTGGGCATCTTATATGTAGGCTAATCAAAGTGTCAAAACCATGAGAGCAAGTTTGCACATAACATTTCACTGTTTTAATGTGAAACTTCCCATATCATCATCATCATCATATATAGAGAAATCATCACCACTTTGGCTACATAACAAAATTGATGAAAAAAATACACTGCTACATTCATAGACAATCACGTATTGCAGTATTAAATAACCACATGAATGAAGCCAATACCGAACCCATCCATTTAGCTTGTGAGAGAAAATGTATTGAGTAAATGCCCAATACAAGAATCCAAGAGGCTGAAGAAGATGTGGGAATCATGCGCTGTAATGGAAGCCTTTCTCAATTACGGCAGTACACTTTCAAATGCAAAGAAGACACAGGTTTCTTCTCATTGTGAGCAACTTGTCAACTGTTGAAATTCTGAAAATGAAAACGCTGCCACCTCTCTGCAAAGTTGTGTCCTCACTCAACAGAAAAATTACACTCTCACCAGTGGCCTTTTGGGTTAGGATGAGACACACCACAGTTGAGGAAGAACATTGCACTCCATAAAAACCAGGGCTTCCCCCAACAACTATCAAAGGCAAGTCTAGTTTTGCCACCCAAAAAAAAACTCTATACGAAAATAGGGATTTTTTTTTTTGTAAAATTCTAAAACATCGAAAGGAAACTGACTAGGGCTCTATGGACATAAAAGAGCCAAAAGAAAAAAAGGCAAGTATACAAAACACACAACAGCAATGCATGATGCACTGGGTGAGTAAAATCCAAGCCCAAGACAAGAAACAAACAAATAGCTCAGTAAACCCATGGCAATGATCATTCTAGGTAGTTTTAACAACTTTGTAATGGGAAAGGGTTTTGTGCAAGAGCAGGTTTTTAGGAGTTGAGTGGGGAACTGAGCTCCATTATTTTGTGATAAGCTTGAACCAAGCCTCCACTGAAAATGGCATAATTTACTTAAGAAGCCATGCTATGATACCGCAAACCTCATCACCAAATATTGCTCACCCATTTACTGCACAAATCACAAATTTTTTGATTAGGTAGCTGGGTATAGCATTCTGAAGACGCCCAATAACACATCATCGAATGACATACTTCTGCTAAATCTCAGCTCACATATGACAATACTATTAGAACTGCAACCATCGACAAAATGCACACAGAAATTTGCCTCTTTTTTTTCCTTCCTTTTTTTCTTTTTGGTTTTCTACGTAAGTGTTATAATCTGAGATTTCCCAAAAGGGTACAATAATAACTGATGCCCATATATACTCTCCAAACTGCAGGGAAAAAATGAATTTGTTTGGCAGCATTTTCAAGCTTAAAAGAGCTAGATGCGTGTAGTGCGACTTTCTGAGCTTTGCCTAGACCTGTCTGAGTCTAACCTTGATGTGTGTACTTGATACAGAAATATTATTATATAAAAATGTGAATGAAGAAAAAGGGCGTAGGATGCCAATACCTGTCCATAACCGTTTGATACAAGAAAGAGAGAGTGAGGTAACAGACTACCCAATGGGTCACTGTCACCATTCCGGCAGTAAGCCTGGCTTGCAAGACTCAGGCTCACGTTCACTCCATCACCGCCAGCATCTTGTGGATGCAATTCAACCAATCCTTGGTGATGATGATCCTTTCTTGGTAACTCAAAATCCTGTGCCTGTGAGGTCATGACAATTGATGCTGGTGAGCTCAGGTCCTCTTCCCTCATCCTCAACAGCTGGTGTGGAAAGAGAGAAAAAATGACAAAGAAATTTTGATTGTTCAGGATGTTAATCAGATTGTGGGCTGATGATGATTTCAAACTAAATTGATTCATAGTAGTAAATCCAAGTTAATTTCATTTCAGAGAACCATTGGGCAAACAAACTTGTGAAACAAAAACCCTAAACCCTTCCACATACAAGTTGTTTTGAATTTGTGTATATTCAGCCAATATCTTGCTTCAGAGATGTGAAGACCAGGGAAACAGTTTATTTCTCTACCTTGTCAACAGGAGGACTTTTGGAGGATTTCATGATGATATCAGCTTCTTTTACATCCAACGGAACAAAGAAATCCTCCTGTGGTTCAACTTTCTCAGACTCATCAGTTGCAGCACCAGCAAGAGTAAGATGAAAACTGGGTCTAGACCCAGAAGCCCAATCCTCCTCTTCTTCATCCATTTCATGAATCTTGAACCCATTTTCTTCATGAGCAATGACTGAGTGATTGGACACTAGTTGTTGTTGTTGAACCATGTGCATTGAAGCTGGTGGAGAGAGTAATTTAGGATCACTGTGTCCAGTTTCATCTCCATGAGTATCACTGTAGCCTTCACTTTCTCGAAACACCTCTCCAATTCTTGAAGCAACTGCATCAACAGATTTAGGGTTTAGGGTAGCTTCTATAAAAGCTCAGCCAATCTTGGGAGGAAAACAGAATAGATTCACAGCCCAAATACCCAACAGAATTATATACCAACAAAATGCTAAGGATATAAATAAAGATGCTCAAAACTGCGTCACCCGGTCATCACAAATTTCACAATACAAAAGAATGCAGAGAACCAACACTGGTGATGGCACACTGGTATGGCCCATTGTGGGACACCCTGCGACCTCAAAAAGGTCCTGGATTCAAACCCAGTGGTGTGCAGGTGAAACTCATGCTGGTCCTCTGCCAATGAGCCTGACTTGGGGGGTGCCAAGGGCTTGTCAGGTCAGGTCTGCTGTTATACTTCAAAGGAATAAAAAAAGAAATGCAGAGAAGTGCATACTTTGGGTGTTAGTGTATAACTGAAAAAACAGGTCTAACTGAAGAAGTTACCAATTCTTCTAGGAACAGGAGGTGCCTTGCCATGGTCTTTGTCATGCACCAAAGCAGCTGCAGGCATATGATTGGTCACCACCACCATAGATTCCCGGTGTTGTGTTGTAGGATTTTCCAGTTTCACACCAGTGCCTGAAGAAGGCTGCTCAAAATCACCTTCACTTAAACCATCTGAATCCTTGATTTCTGCATCCAGTTCTTCACCCCCCTCCATAGCCAGCTCCTCAGCTAGCTGTTTCAGCTTCAATTGTGTCCTGGACCAAAAGCCGTTCTTTTCAGGATTCTGGAAGAAGAAATAAATACCTCTCTACTGCACATTATTACATGATACCCACACTCTGAAAATGTACTGTGGAATGGTCAAGCCCATGCCCATTATGTTGGGTAGGTGCCAGGCGAGCCCATTAGAGTGAGGTAGGTGATGCACCCAACATCAAGGGCAAGGGCAAGGGCAAAGCCATTCCATGACAGTAAGATTGGGAGGCAAATTCAACAATTTTTTAAAAACATTCATGTTTAAAAAAACATTTTGGTCACTATTACATGTGTATGATCATCACCAGAAGATTATGTCATATAATGTGGTCCAGAAAATGACATAATCTGCCACTGCACACTATAATGATTCATGAATATCAACCCCACTTAACAAATACATTTCTTTAGCACGATGGGTAGATAATTCTTCTGGCATGATTTGTAGAATACTCATTGGTGGGTAGCATTTACTTTTGACTCTTTGCAGTGTGATTTTGTTCATTGGAGGTCAAAGAAAAAACCAAGTTTGTGAAGAAGAGGGTCAGAAAATCCTTTGTAGTCTTACTTTTGGACAACATCTTGAGCATGAATGTACCGTGCATAAATTTTCACAAATAACTTCAATTTTGAACCCAACCTGCAAAAAAGAAGAAGGAAAAAAAAAGAAAAAAGCAAGCCACCCATAAGAAAAAATCACAACTATGGTTAAGAATTACAGTTTTAACAAAAAAAAAAACTACTAAAATGCACAGCAAAAAAAATGAAAACCTTGCATCAATATAATATTCAGAAGAGAGTTCAAAAATATAAGGAACAAAGAGAAAAAAAAACAGGCAACTAAAGAGACTAGAATCAGGAAATGCAAGAAGTCTACACAGCATTTCTCTACATGATTGGCTCCTGTCAACAAACAGGTAGGAGGGTGCAAGAGAAGGGGGGAGAGGAAATAGGTTTAGGGTCTAGGGTACCTTCTGTAATCCTCATTAGCCCCAGCTAATCTGGATTCAAGTTCCTGGTTTTGGGTTGACAGATTTGAGGTCTCTCGTATTTTCTTCTCCAGTGAATGCTGCAAATGAAAATTCATCCACCATGTTTAGTAGATGTTAGAGTTCACCCACCACCACATCCATCCACAATAGGAAACACAATGTACACAAAAATGTTTCAAACTAATCTGAAATTTTACCACCCAAATTGCTCTAATTTTCTCAATGGGTGTTATCAAAATAACCTCAAGCTTAAACTTCTGGTCAGACAATTCGTTGACCTGTGCTCGAACCTGCTGCAGCTGCACAACCAACATAAGCTTGAAGTGAAGTTTTAAAAATGCATAGCAGATCAATACTATACAAGACTTCACAGTTAAATGAACCAGGGTAGCTTTCAAAAGGGTTACTTAAGGATCAATGCTTATGAATACAAAAAGAAAGAAAACCTTAAGTTTCTCCTCTTTTGTGAATTCAAAATGAAAGAAAACTGGAAGACAGAGGAGAACCTTAATTGGGAAATGAAGAATATACCTCAGAGAGAAGTTGGCCCCCCTGGAAGCCAAAGTGGGTTGTGGCAACAGGGAGACCCACAAAGGAAAACAATAAAATTGAACAACAAGAAAAAAGATGAATATTTTTTTGCACCTGATCCTCAAGGGTGTCACGAGTATCATGGGTATCACGGGGGTTGCGAGGAGGAATAGGAGAAGACATTCTCTCTGCTGCTGGTCCCAGCTGCTTGAAGTCACCTTCGCCATTGACATCTTCAGTTCCTCGAACATCCCCTGACACATCACTAAAATGAGGTTCCAGAGCAGCAGTGCGAGGTCGCTTGCTCTCCCTCCTGCCAATTTTATCGAGCATGATGGTTAGTTTCCCCCCACTTGATTGATATGTTTCACAAAGACCTTTCCTTGAGGAACACAATTAGGGTCATGGTTTATGTACCTTCTTGCTATTGGGGGTGATCTTTGTGGCGAGGGAGATCTACTAAGCCTAGGTCTGATAGGTGGCGTCCTGGTGCGACTGCGCCCTCCTCGATCTGGAGGTGATAACATGCGATCGTAATGAGCAGCAGGCCGTCCTCTAAAGGGAGGAGAATGTCGACGAATGGGAGTAGAGCGTCGCCGTTCCAGCCTATCCCTCAGGTCGCCATTGTGATATCCAGATTCAATCCGACCTGGGAAAATTTTCAAAGACATATAGGCAAAAATGCCAGAAGCCACCCATCATCAACCCAAAAAAATAAATAATAAAAAATCCAAAGAGCATAAGTAATATCCATCCACTCTCTAATACTCATGTTTTCTCCCAAGCTTGGAAGCTGATGAATCAGCTTGCGATAATAATAATAATAATCAGCTTAACACCACCTCCACAACATAACCTGAGAACATGGGTACTTTCGTAGGGTTTCAGGTACCCATGTTCTCATTTCAAGGCTATATGTATAGACTACTACGATCCATAGCAGCGGAAGCATCATCATCTGAATGTTAAATTGGCCATTATTACAAGTGTTTTGGCACTTGAAAAAATCAGTGCTGTGATGACCCCCCCAAAAGACACCACCATTTATTTACTGGAGATTTTCTTGCCTGGTTTGCATCTGCTCTGTAATAAGCAAAATGCTCCATAGGTACACACCTCTGTATCTAAGTTCCATAAATAATAATAAAATGAGCACAAAGGAGTCCCTTAGGTCACAGAGAAAAATAAAAGAGCACTGTAGCTGTAGCTGGCCCAGTCCTCTGGATTCCAGCAAAGTCCAGAGTTCCACAAGTTGCACAACCAGAGATATACAATATAACTTCCACTGCCACAATGCATACACGCGCGTGCGCACACACACAAACACACAATCTCTCTCTCTTTCTGTGTCTCTCTCTCTTTACTTCTTCTTCTTCTTCTTCTTCACCACAAATCCCTCTTCAGTGGATTGGAATGGTGCCTCAGAAAGCACCAAAGCTGTTGACCTAAAATAAGGGGAGATATACTGTCGAGAACATAATTATAAAAATAATACCAGGAAATTAAAGTAGGCCGTGGGATGGGTGATTTAGGAATCCATAAATTGCAAAATCCGTACATCTGGATGCAGGAATATCAATTATTTCAGATGGGTGTGAGTTTCCGAGAGTAAGTGCAGTGCTTCTTGAATAATACAGAGCAACACATGCAATACCAATAATTGGATCACCAGCCATCATGAAGCATTCCTGTTGTTGTTTTTTTCCTCTTCTTTTTTCCTTGATATTGAGATGTAACTCAAAGATAGTAAAAGTATGCAAAGTAGCATGGAAGATAGCAAAAAAATATAATGGGCTTTTTTTATCTTTTTTTTTGGGGGTTCTGCAGAGTGGGCCAGGTGCATACCATTGTTGAAGGGAGACCTGCTACCAGAAGCAGCAGCTGCCATTGGATTTGAGAACCTCCGAAGCTCAGCATCACCATGTGCAAATGAGCAACTCTGTCGTGGACAGTTTCCTCGCTGGAACAAAGTGCACAGCTTTGTCTTGTACAAATCATGTGAAGAACCCATGTTCTCTTTTGCTGTCCTGTTCCCACTCTCTTTTTATCTCACACAAAATTCTAACTGACCCTCAGAAGAATTGTAGTAGTCCTCCGAATTGTACTCAGAAGAATTGCAGATCTCTGGATTTGGATTCCGTCTCTCTGTCTATGTCCCAGAACAAAACCCAGTTGTTTCCAATCCAAGTAACCCTAAACCCTACCTCTGCTCCGAAGGCTTTGTTTTTGGACTTACACAAAACCTGGTCTTCTTAATAACTGAGCCATCATCATATATCCATGGAAATCTCTGTGCAAACTTCTGTCAGTGTTTTCTTTTTGTCTCCAATTTGTGTTCTATGTATACCATCCGGAGAGTGCATGACCCCCAGCAGCAGCAGTAGGAATTATAGCTTCAATCCAAAGAAGACTAAGAACAAGAAGAAGCAGAAGCAGCAGAAAATATATAGCTAGCTCCTAATAGATTGGTGATGTGGAGAAGAAGTTTTCCATACAAGAATCCATTTCTTTAATCCATTTGTAGCTGCTGCTGCATGACACACAGATGATGCTGAAGCTGTAGCACCCACCCAGCTCCCTGCCACCGAAGCTACCATACATAGAAGCTCTTCCTAGGGCTCCATGAACAAGAACCTTCCTTCCTTGCTTCTTCTTCTTCCTGGATCCACCTGTTTCCCAACTCTTCTTCTTCTTCTTCTTCTTGCTGGATGGCGCAACTGTTTGTTTCGGTGGCAAGAAACTCAACTCAGACTGTTATTGTAAGCCGAGAGTCTTTTGCTAGTCTGCACATGCCTGCCAAAAGAGAAAGCACTAATGTCAGTCAGTCAGTTTGCTCTTCCCCATGGAAAGAGGGGAAGAAGAAGACTCAGCAAGCAAGCAAACAAGAGAAACCCATGCTCCTGGGTCAAAGAAGCCATAGCTTCATAACTCTGCTATTCTTCTGCTTCTTCTTCTTCTTCTTCTTCTTTGGACCATCTTTGTACCCCCACCCATCTACCTAGTTCTTCTCATGGCAGCTCAAAACCTTAAGGAGGTTAAGGACACAACAGACTAGAGACAGACAGACAGAGGCAGAGAAAGAGAGGGATGGGTATGTGTCAAATCCACAGAGACAGAGACAGAGACAGAGACAAAGAGAGATGGGTGTGTGAGAAAGCCAGTGTAGAGAGATGGGAAGCAGCAGAAGACTAGAGAGCTGGTCACCTGAGTACTTACAACACAACTCAAAACTTTCTTCACGGATCACCATCATGATGACCTCGACATCGTCCACAGAAGGAAAAGAGGCTCATCGCTGCTGGATGATGATATTGCTGCTGCTGATATGTATGTAGGTATACATGTATGTATGTATCTTTCTTGCTCTCAGAGGTGCGTACCTATGCGATGGTACAGGTGAAGAAGAAGAAGGAGAGAGAGAGAGAGAGAGAGAGGACGAGAGTGCTTAGCGATGGTGTGAGAGAAGAGAAGTGCAAAGCGAGCGCAAGACCTGGAGCGCCATAGCTGGAGAAAAAAGGTAACTATTCTAGTTACTTT
>Ga0209208_10001030_pt1 | contig 38753 bp, 28 predicted proteins | sample S1TSphfallax_3_FD_187694 | JGI IMG/M metagenome (GOLD analysis project Ga0209208, IMG submission 187694) | Host-associated microbial communities from peat moss isolated from Minnesota, USA - S1T2_Fd - Sphagnum fallax MG (SPAdes) (version 2) | ecosystem: Host-associated > Plants > Peat moss >... | reverse complement strand
CAATATGAAAAAACAATTTAAATTAACTAACCACACTTGGTGAAAAAACCCTCTTAATTGACTAGTGTTGTAGGTTGATTTAACTAATAGGTGTAATTTCCACCTAAATTTGGGCATCACTTTTTGCCATCTTGTTTCACTAGCTTAATTGACCTGTCCTCTCGACCGGTCCCCGATCACTAGGGGTTAACATGTTTTACCATGATTTCATACAGTGAATTTGTCCTAGTTCACTCAAAATCCTAGTGAAATACAAGGTGAACTTGGCCCACATCTCCTAGTAGTGTCTTTTGGTATCCTATAAGTTGTCTTTTAAGAGTGCATTATTTGAATTTTTTTGTTTTTAAATTTATTTGCTTTGAAATTTGAAGAGTTCCCATGGCAAGAAACTTGCATTTTGTTTTTAAATAATGTTGTTGATTATTATTAAGGAAATGGTAGTTTATTTGCACTATTGATTTCATTTTTTTTCCATAGGAGATTATTTGTCCTTTTATGTTGCAAAAATAGATTTCACTTTTTATTCTTACCTAACTTTTTATTCTAAAACTTGAAATATTATTGAATGGCTTTAACACAAAACTTGTTTTTATAGGTAAAACGTCTTTACACTATGGAATTTAATAGATTTAAAGTTTTTCTTTTCTTTTAATCTTCATTTTCACCTCTTTCAAACCCATCCTTCCTCTTTCTACCATCTATTTTTAATTTGTTATGTTTAATTGAAAGGAAAGAGATAAAGATTTTTCATGATAATTCATCATATGAATATGTCTTAAAAGTTCAAGTCCATCCATTTTGTTATGTTTAGGGAGAGAAAAAGATTAAAAACCATCATTTGAGTTTGTTTCACACTTTAGGTCTATCCATTTTGTTATGTGAATCAATGAGAAGAAAATCAAAAATCAAAATTGTTCATTTGAATTTGATTTAGTACTGTAGGTGTATCCATTTTATTATCTTTAGTGAGAGAGAAAAAGATTTAAAAACCCATCATCTAAGTTTGTTTTAGAATTTTAAGTCTATCCATTTTATTATGTTTAATATCAAAGCAAAAAAAAAAATTCCTTAAATGTTTTTACACATTTAATCCTAAGGGTTAAATCATTTTGTTTTGTATGTGTACAATGATAGAAATAATCATTTGATACATTCCCAACTTCTTTCAAAACTATTGGATACCTTATTCAAAACTACAAACATGTTTGTTTATTTGTGGTTATCCACAAAGTTGTTGGTTTGTTGAGTATAAAATATTGTTTACAATGGTTATTTTGGCATATGTGTGTTAAAAATGGCTTCCTTGAAGATCCTTACAAACTTCAATTTCCATTTGCTTTTATTTAGCTTTGGTACTAGAGTGTTTTGGATTCAGGATTTGGGAGTTGATTAATTGTGGTGAATACTTCAAAGGTGGTGCATTCAAGCTCTACAACAAGATTTGGTGATAATGTAAACCTTTTTGATACATTTGTGATTCATTTGTTTGGAATCTTTAACCCAATTTAACATTTCCCTTTTTCAAAACCTTCACATGTTAATGTTGGAAATCAAAAACACCATTTGAACAAATAAATACAACCACTAAAGTAATAATTTGTTTTCATGTTGGACCTTTGTTCATGAGGTAGAACATTTTGGGCTTCATCAGGGAATATTTTAACACATCACAAAAAAAAAATACATGGCATAATAATACTTCAAAAATATTTGGGGATGTGGCATGGAATATGTTACAAAGATTTGTTTGAACCCATTCACTCACACATTATTCATTATTTGTTATTCACCCACCAACGTCATTGAAATTTTTCATAGGCATTAGGTTTATCTTTTTGGTAAAACCCACCATTGTCTCATTGATTTCCTTTTGAATATTAAAGGAACATTTGAAGGTTTCTAATTTGCACTATAGGGCAAGTTGGGCAAGCTTTCAAACAACCACAATAAACATGTTGGCAAGAAAAGAAAGGAGACAAAAGGTTGAGGAAGTAGTTACAAATACTTCAAACTATCCAATAATAAGAGGTTTTGACCATTCAAGTTTATGTAGGTTGGATTACAAAACCTTCAAAACATCCAAACTAAGTTAGATGAAACCCAACCTCATAACAATAATTATTGAAATTGATTGTTAGTTTGAAATTTTTGATTTTAAATATTAGCCTTGCTTTGGAAGCCTTAAAGGAAGATAAAAATTGAATACCACCCATTATGGAATACATTTGCAACTAGTTTTCAATTATGATTCTTATTGATATAATTAATATGCCCACTAGTGCACCATTACTAATGTATTATTGTTCAACTATGTTATGATTATAATACAACTACTTATAACTTAACAATAATACATATTCATCAATTTTATCATAAGTGTTTCATTTTGAGTGATTAAAAATGTTATTGGGAGCTCTACTTCAAGTCTAAATCATTTTTGAAGTGCAAATGAAAATGAGTAATGAAAAAACAACAAAAAAATAAATAAATTTTCCAACTTACAAAACACATTTTTTTTCCTTTTTTCCTTTTTGGGCCCCTCCTACTTTCAAACCTCATAATTTTATTATTATTTATTCATTTTAAATGATTTAAACTGATATAAGAACACCATTTGAAATTTTACAAATCATCTTTGAATCATATTAACAACAAATCAACATATTAGGAATTTTTTTTGGTGTTTGGGAACTGACATTTGTACATTTGGAGATTTGTTTTTTTGAGTTATTAACCTTTTCTACTATGAGCGGCCATAACTTTCTAAATTTTAATATGTTTTTGATGATTTTTAATGCACTAGATGTGTCAATAGGAGGGATTCATGTTTTGTTTAGACACCAATAAAATGGAACCCTCCCCTTGAATTTGGTATGCCTTGAGCATTTAAATGTTATAGTTGCAACTCAATTTACAATTAATGAACAATTAAAAGATTTAACCCATATGTTTTGTCTTCGAATTCGATGTTACAAATTTTATAAAAAAAAATTGTTCTCTTATGTTATCACATTAAAATAAATTTGCCATTTTGAGATGAACTTAGTAAATAAGTAAGTCCTACTTATTAGGTTTCATATTAGGTTTCTAGAAGGTACATAATATTTTGTTTAATTTCAAAGCGATTTCAAGAATTTTACCCATTTTTATTGCAATCATTATTTTGATCCTTATCTTTACTTCTGATCTATTTATGATTGCATTGAGAAATTCATGGGATCTTATTCATTATACTTTTGATGTGGAGGAATTCAAGTTTTGATATTGTTGAAATTGTTTTTTCCACTATAGAGTTTGCATTTGGAAGTTGTATTTATTTCATAAGTTCAAGTGTTGCCATTTCCCAATTGAGTTTTCTTACTTTGAATATTGTAGGAATTTAATAATTTATTTGTATTATCAATTTCATTATTTTGTGATTATTTGTGGTTTTAATGTTGCAAAGATGTATTTTCATTTCCTATTCCTATTTTTTAAATTTCCTAACTTGGAGAATTATTGGGTAGCCCACTTTTTATAACTAATGGTGTGTTGTAACCATAATGATGTTGATGATTAGGATTCAAATTTGGGATCCATTTTTAAGGCATAAAATGTCTAAACTAATTAGTACCATAGGCAAAATAACAATTAATAATTAATAATGGTAGATTTATTGTCCCTTACCAAAGGGTGAAACTAATGGGATTAAGTAGTTAATGTTAGTGAGTGGTTGGAGGTAATCTACCCAATCATTTAAGAGTTTTCTAAGAAGGGATTGGGATAAAAGCCCTATTTTCATGGGATGCGAGTCTTGTGTGGCTTTGTGAAAAAAAAGGATTAAAAGAAAATTTGGAAGACTTTTATGACATTCAATACTTTTGTAGTGGTGGTTGGAATGGAGGACTTTCTTGAGGAAGTGTGTATTGTAACATTAGGGAGGAGAAAGTAGTGAAAAAATATATTTGTTTTTGTGTGTGATTTTAATGGAAAATGGTTGAGGAACTTCTATGTGTTTTGGGTGCATTTATTCTATTAGGAGGTGTGGAAAGTAGAGTAGTTTAAGATTATACAATGTATGTTGCCCTTTTTCATGGTAATTATACATTTTTTTTTAGAACAAAAAACAAGAGGGCATACCAAGTGGTAGCTTTTGGAGTAATAAGTTATTGATTGGCATAGGAAGGTAGCAACCGATATGTAGAAATAGAAAGAAGGGGAACATTTGAATGTAATAGTCTATAAATTAGGAACGACTACTGTAGGTGGTAGGCAAAGGCCATGAATGGGTGCAACTTGCTACAAATAGTAGGCAATATTGGGGAGGTGTTATGGGGTGTTGTAAATAGTAAGTAGAGTTACTAAAGGGTTTATAAACACGGGTTTATAGATAGTAGCTGTGGGAGGCTTATAGACCCACTAGGATAATGTTTAAGGGCATTGAAAATATTTCATAGCCTTGGAAGAATAGTTATTTTTTAATTAGGTTCATTTCCTATTTTGCCTTTTTATATTTCCTTCCTTTTGTATTTCTAGAGTAGTTGATAGACAAAACAATAGGTTTGTTTTTAAACAACAAACCCTACCTTCATCTTTTACTCTTTGTATGACTTTTTACCTACTAATTGAATAATTGTAATAAAGTAAGCAAGTGAGGATAATTTATTTTTAAGTACTAAGATGTTGACCTTGTTCCCTTGATCTTATTTCTTGGAGAATGGCAATGATTGAGGGCTGCAAGTTCACCCCTTTACATCCAACATCAAATTCCAACTTCCAAGTTTTGCCAAGAATTGCAAATCCATGGGACATACATGCGTTTTGCACCCATAAGTTCATTGAAGACAACATTGCCTTAGATTTTGAAAGATGTGCATTTGCGAATTGATTTTAGATCATCATTGTTCAAGGTTCAATGGCCTAAATAAAGCAATATAAATTGTAAATTTCAATACATGTATTCACCTTAAACCTAATGGAACTTTAAATTCTAAAGTCTTAGAACTTAAATGTAACTAGAACTAAAAAGCCTTCAAGCCTTTAACAAAAACCTTTCATAAATGAGAGAAGCTTTGGTGAAAGGTTTAAGGTTTGGTGAACGATTTAGTTCCAAGGAGCAAAATGTGATGACAACCCGTTTATGTTGATGCACAAAAGTTTGGGGGTTGGTTTAGTGACATGTTGATGTTGTTGTGTTGCATAAAAGGCAAAAGGTTTTGTTCTTGAGCACATATTTAGGCAAACTTTTAAGCTGCCATGACAATGTAAAGCAAAAGTGTTACATTTCACCCAGTTTACATGTGATTGGTTTTTTTTGTTTCTTTGGGAGGAATTTGATGATTTTTCCCAATTTTCTTTTGATATTTATTCCATAATTTGAGGTATTTTCAATTGGCCCACCTCTTAAGATTAGCTCTTCCTTAAAATCAATGGGCATGTTTGTATCAACATTTTTCTTTGTTGTCAATTGGTGAAATTATTTGAAAATGTGAAAAGAAATATTTAAGGGTTTCCTTATTATCAAATTGAAAAAAAAGAAGGTTGCATTAGGTTTCATTAGGTAGCCAATAACATAGAAGGATCCTTAACTGATTTGACTTTCATATTCTGTTTATAGCCAAATTTGGCTAAATCATTACCCATGATCACTACCCCGGCTACATTACAAAATTGAAGGAAAACACTGGTTTGTATGCAATTGGAAAACAACAACCCAGAAGCAGACAAAACTGGTAGAAGGCCCATGGGTCAGTGGACAGTGTGGCGGTAACCATGGACTAAGAACAGAGTGCAGTCCTAGTCCAGAAGGATAGGACAGGCTAAGGTAAAGGAGCATGAAGCGGAAGCGGGGAGGTGAAAAAGGGCAGCTGAGTACTTCGGAGTCGGACCTTGTGTTTTTTTGCTCACCAAAAGGAAAAATTAATAGTGAAAAATTCGAAATTGAGGTTTTTTTTAAATGGCGAGCTGGGGTTTTGCAATGCCAGAAGCCCCCCTCCCCTCCCCCCCAAAAAGAAAAAAACCACCAGATTGAAATATAATAAAAAATTTGTGCTTTATATCTGGTTTAGAGCTGAATTTGGCTAAATGTTCCAAAGGGTGTTCACCACTTTTTCCTACATCTCACTTTTTCTACAAAGGGTGTTTTGGCCAAAAATTCGCCATTTTCTGAGAAATGTTAAAAAAGGGAACATTCTGTGATAAGTTCCTTGTTCTTAAAATAAAAACTCCAAAAAAAAAAAAATAATGTTAAAAAATCGCTCCACCTTGTCACAACATGAAAGGGTACTTTAAGATTTTTTTTACTTACATATTTTGAATATTACTAAAATTGGCTAAATGGTGTTTTGGATGAGCAACATCACAAAATTGAAAAGGAAAAACACTGCTTCCTTTGGACGAAAAAATTCCCATAGAAAAAAGGCTAAAGCACTGCAGAGGACTGTTACAGATGACCGGCGGTGAAGGTAAACTCAGAAGTGGGAGTTATGGAAGTTCTCTTGGAAGTCACATTAGTGTAAGAAACATAAATGCAGGAGTGGTCCTTCGACTTCCTTAGGTTCATAGAGGAGGGGGTTCCCTAAGCTCAAAGCAGGAGGAGGAGTAAGGTCTAATGACCAATGGGTATATGTAGTACCCTGCCAGATTCGACACACGAATGGCCGAATATTTAATTTGAAGTTTAGTTTCTTGGTTTGGTACCTGGATTTTTTAATTCTGAAAACATGGACAGTAAACAATAAAATTATTATAATAAGGCATTTTTATTTCAAATGATTTGAACTGGTTTGGGGTCAGGTGGCCCCCTGCTTAGTATCCTCCCCTCAGGACGTCCATAGATCGAACTCCTACATTTTTAGCAATTTTTTAAAAAAAAATGCCAGAATAAAAAGTAAATTTATGAAAACTTCCACAAATTACAGTTGTTTTTTTAATACCACCAAGGTACCACGGTAGTGGACCCAGGATGGAGGTGCAGAACGTAATGCCTTGCAGTCAGGGCCTTTTTGTAGGTAAAAGACAAGGTTCCATTGATAGCAATGTAAAAATAATGAAACCTTATGGCTATTTCTACCCTTGATGGAGATCCTTACTCCATAATGTTCTCGTGTCCCAAGGAGTGGGTAATTGCTTCAGGTAAAGCTTCTCAAATAACACACACACATCCCTCCCGCCCCCAAAGATTGTTAAGGAAAGGACACAGGCTAATACCCCACCAGAGGCTTATCACAGCATGGTGCCAGAAACGCCAACCTATGCCCTTTCCCTGTGGCATAAAAAGCAGCATAAGTTAGTCACGTTAAAGACTGAGCCAATTCTGCAACTCAGAATCAGTCGGTTGGTCGCACGCTCCTGCATGATACTGTTATCAGAATTGGCCAGTTGAATGATTCTCCAATAGAGAAATCCACCAGACTTTGCTGCAGAATAGATTAAAACGTATAATTGCTACTCGCTCGCATGCCAGGTAACTGTGGTTGCACGGAGGGAGGCTTATCCTAGACTCTAGTGCTAAGTTGGCAACAACATAACAACAACAAACCAAACCACGTACCCAAATTAATGAACTAAAGTTGGGCAGGTTTACATTTCAAGACACCACGATGCATTCAAGACGCCACACGTCCTTAGCCACGTTGATGAAATCGATCACTTACAAAACTTCCCCTAATGCCTAGCAACAACAACCTTCTTGTGCAACGTTGAAGTAATGATAAGTCAGGTAGACGACGGACGGGACGGACGGGACGGACGGCAAGATTGAAAACTTAAATTTTAGCATCAAGGTCCCACCAACGAACGAATAAAGTTTACTTTTGGGGCCACCGCCGAAGCTCCGAAACTCCTGCAAACGAAAACGAAGGTTTTTATTAACGAAACAAAACATAATAGCAGCTTCTTGCCTTCCCCACCACCACCCCGCCTTTTGTTTGTTTGTTTGTTGCTAACTTTAAACACTCGGGAGTGTCGTGCTGGTCCCACATGAAATTTGAATTTCTTCGTGCAACTACAACTGTAGAGCTACTAGCTCACCAATTCTCTCTCCTCGTCGTCGTCGTCGTCGTCGTCGCAAAGTACCGTTGTGCGTTGATTCTGCTGTCTTTCTTGCAAGTCCTTTTCTCTTGGGTACGCTTGACAGCTACAATTATGCATCTCTTGTTTCGAACAATTCTCTGGGGATTGGTTAACTCCAAGATTATAGATTCTTGTCTCACAGATGGGTGAGTTCAATTCCGGTGTGGTTTGTTGCGGAGCTATTTTTGCGGTGGGTGCTTACAGCTTTCGGTTTTGGAGAATGACCATCATTGAAAGCTTTACAACCAAGAGAAAGTTGTGATTGACGATGTAGAGGAAGGACGTCTTCTTTTATTATGGTTATTTTGTGCATGAACAGCGTGCGTGATGAAGACAGAAGAGCAGCGTTGGTGACGTTGAGGAAGAAATAAGAGAGCGATGAAGAAACGTCGCTAGCAATAGCCAATCTACGAGCAAAAGCTTTAACATTTTCGCACGATTCAGCGACGATGTATCCTATGCGGCTCTTCTCCCAGTCGCCCAAGAAGGCGCCTTTTGAGAAGGATTTGGAGAAGTGTTTGAGTTCCGGTTGCGAGGAGGACGTCGTGGCAGATCCAGTCCGCTCAGAAGGAGGAGAGAAAGAGTTGTCTTACAAGTCGGAGTTTGTGGAGCTTGCAATCGAGCACGATGCGGTTGGAACAAGAAAGGGGAATGATGCCGAAACCGTCGGCCCCGTCAGGATCATCAGCTCCCCGTCTGCGTCTCGCATCCAGTCGGGAAACTCGCGTGCGGAAGTGACGCCGGATCTCGCCGTGGAGGCATCTGTGTCCACGCCCTCCAAAAAATTGCGGCAATCGTCCTCGTTCTCGGGATTCAGTAGCAGGGAAGCTGGGTGTGGAGTTTCCAGGACCATGGCGCAAGGAGGCGGATCTTTCAACCGAAGTGCGAGCGACATCGTGTGCGGGACCCCTCGCAGCGGAAGGAGCATTGCGGGGAAGCCGCCGGTTGACGCAGATACGACGAGCACGAATAGGAATCAAGGGGTTCTGCAGAAGGAAGCTGTGACTCCTTCTAAGAATGCAAACCGAGCTTTGAAATATGGAGGTGCTCCTTCGAATGCAAGCTCCGTAGCGGGACTATCCAGCACGAGAGCCACGTCGTCTGCTGCAAACCAACTGAGATCGGCAGGTACTTCAGGCCCCGTACAAATCTCTAGCCAGCTCCGGAATGAGCAGCATTTCTACCTTGAAGACGATCCCTCATTTTGGCAAGATCATAACGTGCAAGTAAGTGGCGCCATTGCTGAAACTTTCCATTCAGTAGTCTCTGCAGGATACCCCGTTTTTGCAGCAATCATTTTTGGATGCTCTGCCATGCTTGCTCGTCTTGTTCAAGATCCCTAAACACACCCAATTGTTCAAGCGATGATTTCGTCAAAGCTGTACAAAGAACGTACTCAAATGCTGTCTCTTGTCTGCATCTTGCTTTGCAGGTACTAATCCGGATCCGGCCATTAAGCAGTACAGAATCAGTTCAAGGATTTGGCAAATGCGTGAGACAAGAAAATGCACACACGATCTCTTGGCTTGGTCAACCAGAATCTAGATTCACCTTTGATCATGTTGCAGGGGAAATGATTTCACAGGTCAAATCCTATACTAGGTTTTTTTCATTGGCAAGACAGCACATTCTGGAATTACATTTTTCTAGTGCTGTGTAAGCTTCACAATAGAGTCTCAGCAAGTTCATACAACATCTGTGTTCAAGAGGAGGTGACTGAGAGATCAACTCTCTGTGTCAGGTATTAGCAAAATTTGGAGGATTTTGCAATCAGCTGACTGAGATTTGGTTAAGGAATACAGGAGGAGCTATTTCAGGTTGCCGGGTTACCGATGGTCACAAATTGCATGGCTGGCTACAACAGTTGTATGTTTGCCTACGGTCAGGTTAGACCCCAAAGACCTAAACTGCTTTTGCCAAGATGAAGAAAATGCCCTGAAATCTCTATTTTATGGGTGAAGTTGTGCAGACCTCTGAATTTATATTATGACCACTGAAACCACTCCTGAAGTGTGAGTTGTCCAATTAGGTTAAGAAGTGGTTTCTTTTTGTAGAGCAAGTTGTTTGATGTCCACGAAGGTAGTTCCAGATTGAGCAGGATTGGTGGCAATCTCTCCATTGTGCTGCATAGCAGCTCCACTATCCCAGACTAAGGTGCTGTCAGAAGCACTCTGTCACTGAGAAAATTTACATGCTACCTTCGGATCAAGTTTCCATGGAAGACAAGAGTCCTCTGTCAATAACAGATAATGGAGTGTGTGGTATTTTGTTCTTCTTCAGTCAGCTTCCAGCATGGGCCTCTGAATTTGAGTAAGCTCTGGTGAGGTTTTGCACTGATGAGGCTTTGTGTGGAGGATGCTGACAGACAGGTAGTGGAAAAACTCACACAATGCTTGGGGACATAGGTGATCTTGATCACCAACCCAGTGATAACCGTGGCATGACTCCTCGTGTCTTTGAATGCCTCTTTGCACAAATCCGCATGGTATGTTGAATATCTATGGCCTACTGTTGTTCATCTGAGGTGTTCCCTTTCTATCTTGCTTGCTGTGCAGTGCTGTCTCATGTGTGCTTGGTTTCTGGGTTTTTAGTCCACCATTCATCTCACCATGAACTCTCTGTGTCAATTGTGCTTATGCTTTACTCTCCTGGATTCCAGAATGCCATGAAGTTGCAAATGTTCCAAGGTGGTACAGATGGTTAGGCATTACTAATTCTTTTGCCAAAAGTGTAGGGTGTGGGCCTAAAATTTAATGAATAGTGGACCAATTTTGTGGCAGGCAGAAGAAGCCCGGAAGTGTGAGAACTTGAGATACATGTGCAAGTGCTCATTTCTAGAGATCTACAATGAGCAAATCACAGACCTCTTGGATCCATCATCTGTCAATTTACAGGTATGACAATGCCTTCTTGGGTTTTCAATCAGCTCAAATGTAAATCTGAATGCCCATCAGCATGAGAACAATTGTTGAAATGCTGGCCCCTTGAGGTGGTTAGTCTTTGGAGCATTTAGTGGAGCAATTCTAGAAATAACACTCGTGATTAAGTTCACACTGGCAACAACCTGTAGCCTATCAAGCTTTAAACAAATATTGCTTTCTGATGAAGCATCAAGCTGATATCCTGGTATCTCATGGCCACCTTGCAAGTGGAGCCTTGCAAGGGTTTGAACCACCAAGCCATGGAGATACCTGTGATAGCCAATCAGGTATATAATGGGTGCCAGAGTCAGGAAAATTAGAGTGATGTAATTTGACCCATCACAATTGCTCATATGAGTTCATTTGGCAAACAATAAGAACTGACTGGAATGTTTCCCTGATGATATGGAAAACAGTTGCGGGAGGACATCAACAAGGGTGTATATGTTGAGAATCTGACCGAGGTTGAAGTTCAAAGTGTGCAGGACGTGGTTCAACTTCTCCTTGTGGTAATACATTATCATGTTTTACATTGCAAGAACACAATAGAGGGTTCACCATGTCCTTGGGAATGCGCAAGGAAGTCAGATGAGGCAGATAAGGAGATGTTTGACTTTTGTGACAATGATTACAGGGAGCAGCCAATAGGAGAGTGGCGGCCACAAACATGAACAGGGAGAGCAGTCGGTCTCATAGTGTATTTACCTGCATCATTCAAAGCCAGGTCTGTACATATTTTCAATTTCTGTTCTCATTTTGAATCCACAAGCATGAATTTCTGTGGATTTTCTAAGCTTTCATCTTCACCTTTTGGTGCAATTACTGGTTATTTAGATCCTTGCCCACCCTGTCCACATGTTTACTTGTTTCAATGATCATTAGTGTTGAATTCTCGCAGTGGGAGTGTGACTCAATGATCAACTTTCGGTTTGGACGTTTAAATCTAGTGGACCTTGCAGGCTCAGAGAGGTACTGGGAGTTTTCTCCTCTCTCTTTAAAGTGCAGATGAATTGAACGGACTATTTTTGGTAAATATTACAAATGGTTTTGTTGCCCTTTGTATAGTCCTGAAATTGTCATGGATACTGGATTGATGATGCATTATGAGATAGACAAAAGTCTTCGGGTGCGGAAGGTGATCGACTGAAGGAAGCTGTTAGTATAAACAAATCACTTTCAACTCTTGGGTATGCTCTCTCTTTCCCTTTCACAATTTCCCTGATTACTCAGCTTATCCAACTGTGGGAGCTGCATACACAAGGACCGCATAAAAATTTATGTTGGGTTCTCTCACTTGTCTTCAACATCCAAGTCACAAAGTGGGATCATGCCACTGGAATGCATTTCCACATCTGAGGTCCTAAATGAAGTCTTTCCACTCAATTGCTGTTTTTTCCTGCTGTTATCTTGTCAGAAACGCCTGCCATGTGACTAGAAAAGAAACTGATCATGAAGCAAGTAGTGAGTAATTTGATTATGTTCTGTGAGAACAGGCTGGTTATAATGGTCTTGGTGGATATAGCAAATGGTAAACAACGGCATGTCCCCTACCGTGATTCGAAACTCAGTTTTCTTCTTCAGGTTTGGAACCTGACTTTTGCATGGCACCCTAAATCCATAAACCTCAAGACCATAACTGCAATTTCCTCTGTGAAGATCAAACTGTATTTATAAGGCTTCCATCTGTTGTTCCATAAAATCATCCTATGCCAGCTCTTAGTAGGTCAAATTTAGTGTGATTTTCTTGGTGTATGACCTTTCATTACCATGCTTGCAAGTCTTTATTGAATATAACATTTTACTAGTGACATGATGATTGCTTACAGGACTCTCTGGGAGGCAACTCCAAGACAACAATTATTGCCAATATAAGCCCATCCAGCTGGTGTGTTGAGTTATCCCTAGATTGTCTTTCATGTTGTCTGTTATTTAATCATTTAATCTCATTTCCATGCAATTTATTTTTATGCTTTTGCCCTCTTCCCAAAAAGTTCTTCCTTGGCTTCACTTGTCTGAATAGCTATCTAATGATGATCTATATAGCTGAGGAACTAATCTGTTTGGTTTTACTTGTGCAGCTCCTCACTGGAAACTTTGAGTACCCTTAGATTTGCCCAGCGTGCCAAGTTCATCCAGAACAATGTACAACCACTACATGATCTCGTTATCTCTTATTTGCTGAAGGGGATATATTTTATATTAGACCATTTGATTTCCATAATGGCTGAACTTGCTTGATCATTGCAAATTATGTGGGTGAATGAAACAGGCTGTTGTGAATGAAGATGCATCAGGAGATGTGAATGGACTGCGGCAGCAAATTCAACAATTGAAGGTGTGGACAACATAAATTGATGTGGGCTTCTTTCATGCCATTTGATTGCTTTTCCCATGTTTTTTGATGCCTCCTAATCATCTGTCTTTCAAATCCATAGGAGGAATTAGCTCGTCTTCGACGACAAAGCATATCAAGGTTCCCAACTGTCAGGCCTACAGGGTCACCACACGATGGGATTCTAGAAGAGGATGATTCGTTAGATGGGCCTACTCCACCATCCTGCTCTTTAGAGGGCTCATTCTTGCAGTTTGGCAGCTTGGTTCCTAGCCCAACTATATTGACCAAGAAGGTATTGCCAGATTTTGAAGTTATATTGTCAAAACCTTCCACTAAGTTTTTCAATTCATCATTTGGGGTCTGTTAGCTATCCACTAAGGAGACAGAAAGAAAACAAGAACCCAGCATTTGGAAGAGAAATTGAATTTATTTTTTCTGTAGGATTCAGCCATCTTCCTTCTGGCGTTGTTATTGCTGACTTTGTTGGTTGTTTTCATGCAGATAAAAATGTTAGAAGCTAATTTGACAGGAGCTTTGAGGAGGGAGCAGGAAGCTGAGCTCTCAACAAAGAGATTTGGTTTGGAAATTGAGCATGCCAATCGCCTGGTTCATAAACATACCTCACATGCCAACTCTTGTTTGGATTTCAGCAATTTGTTTGGTGAACTCTATGTGACATAAGAGTTTTGGGTGTCCATGAATGTCCCATTCTTATTTTGTTTCTTGAATGTGGTTTTTGTTTTGGTTTTAATAGTTCCTTCTTGTGTCTTTGGCAAGGTCTCTGACCTTGCTTGGCTCCAACAGGAGGTGCAATGAAAGTAACCATATGAGGGGAATATTGGATGGAAAATTGGAACAGGTCAAAGAACTTGAGGAGAATACACAGTACAACAAACTAATTCTACAGTTTCGGGAAGACAAAATTCGGCGATTAGAGTCTCTATCGACTGGTGTATTGTCTGCAGATGCTTATCTCATGGAAGAAAATAATGCTGTAATGGAGGAACTGCAGCTCTTGAGGGACCTGCCTGTTCAAAACCCTGAACTCACCCGACTTGCAATGGAGAATTTATGCCTTCATGAGCAGCTTCGTAGGTATATGTGCCTTGAGCATTGGAAAATTCAAACCTTGGGTTTTGAGATGTCTTTCTGACTTCCTATGCTGAAATCAGCAAGATATTGATGATCAGTAAATGGAATACACATTCAATGATCTTACAGCACCAAATATCTACCAACACTCGTTGAAGTGGGTATTTAACAGTGGACTGTACACTATGCTGTTTTGGTTGATTGCTTGTTCTATATCCTCAGCTATGTTCACTTTCTTTGCAAAGGTCAGAATGCTAACTTGTATCTACTTCTTTTATTAGGTTCCAGGAATTTGACATAGGTGGTGAGAGAGAAGCCATGACTCAGGAGATCTCACATTTGCGAGACCAAGTATGACTTTACACCCAGTTTTTTTTTTCATAGCAGAGGTAGTAAGGGGTTTAGGATTTGCATTTGGAAGCAGACATTTATAAGAAGTGAGTGTGTAGGTGACTAATAATGAAACTGAAATGAGCTGTGGCTACAGCTGGTGGATGTTCTTGATAGCAAGCTTCCCTGTGATTCCCTCCCTCATACCCAGGTTCACTCCTTTCCTTTCTGTCTGCTGATTACCTTCAGCCAGGAGCTCTTTTACCTCTGTGAGTGCTTGATTTTTTCTTGCTATAGGGTGGTAGCTCTGTGGGCTGTTAAAAAATATGCTAATAGACTCTTCAAATTCAGTCCTCCGTTGTGAAATGCCAGTTGCTGAATATGAAATTCATCATGCTGAAGCAATGATCTTCCACAAACAATTTACATAAGTGGGCTGATGAAGCTGTCTGTTCAGATGGAGAAACTGCTACCTGAACGAGCAGCTGAAAACTGTGAACTGAAGCTTCTTCAAATAGAGGTTTTTTCCTCAATTCCTTTGTGCCAGCTCCTGTCCTTGTTCAGAGATTTGTCTAAATCACTTTAAGCAGCTATCAATTCTCATATTTTGGATACATACTGAGATGGTGGGGATTTGTTGCTTGTGTAGGTGGCAGCATATCAAAGTGATCTTGAGGAATGCCGAAAGAACTTGACCAGTTCTTTAGAGTCAAATTCAATGACAACTAGGTAGTTCCATCCTTATATGAAAGTTCACAAACTTGTCACTGGATCTGTTTTATTTCCCAAATGAGCTGATGCATGACACACCACAGTGTATATTTCAGTGTACATTTGTGGTAGGATTTGGGAGACACTTAGAGAGGTTGTAGTTGTGGATGCTTAATGGATCATTTAGGGTGAATGATTTTGATTGACAGCTCTTTGAAGGAATTCTGAGTCTTTTTTGTTTCTGAAGTGAATTAGATGCTCTGCGGGTTGAGCTTGGAGAACTGAAGGCAGAGCATGACAAGAACAAGCAGGAACTTGAGTCATGGAGGGTAAATGTGAATAAGATCTCATTTTGTCTCAGATCATGACCAAGTTGTTAATTGTGTTGCATTTGGGGCCCCTTCAATCCTGTTGTCTGTCAAGATTCTAGATGTTTTGTTTTGACAATATGATGACAGCTTCATACTGTAACTGCTCACTTTTGGAGTTGCATATGTGACATCAAAGGGCTAGACAGTCTGGTACTGAAGAGGTCTGAAATGCTTGAGTTTTACTTATTATCCTGTCATTGCTCTAAGTGCACCGGAGATTTGTAGTCATGTGATATTAAGTATGCAAAGGTTATAGTTGATGAGCCTGACAAGAATTTGAACTGAGGTGTCTGCTCTGTTCTTCAGACAAAAGCACTTGAAGTTGATTATCTGGAGCTGGTTCATGCACAACATCTGCAGTTCATAGCAGAGTTAAAAGCTCAGCTAAAGAAGGTTCTGAATCCTTGTCTGCAACCTTGTATGTTCTCTTCTTCGATGTGTGCTGTGTCTGTTTGTGGGCTGGAATAATGTCTGTTTTCCTTGTCAGCAGAGTGAGGAGACCGTAAAGGGAGAAGCGAGTAAAAGCATCCTCCAAGATCAGCAGTTGAGGGAAGCTTTACAGGAATTAAGCAATCTTCAAACCGAGCTTCAGGTATGGAATCTTCGATTCTCCATTTCTGTATTTTGATATTCATTGGGTGGCATGTTTTGCTACAGGGTAGAATATCCCCCAGTGCGAACCTTGACAACAGCATCCAGTTGAGGGAATTGGTCCTAATGATCTTGTGTCTCAAAGATTTTCTACTATTGAACCTATCTGTGAGTTGATATGCTTTGGAGTGGTCTCTATCTTTATCCTGTCCTCTTTCTTGGCTTCTCATGCATGCCCTATGTTTTAGTTTATAGCTATTTATCATTGCTGATGAGGACATTTTATCATGGTTTGTGTTGCTTATGTGGTGTGCACTGTGCACATGCTTCAGTGGACAAAGGAGGCTCTGGATATTGCTGAGGCATGCACAGAATTGCAACAGAAGGCCAACTATTCAACTCAAATAAATACAGAAACGCTTGAGGAAGGAGGTCAGTTTGTAATGCAGTTACAACAACAGCTGGACTCAACAAAAGCTGCACTGGAAGGAGAGCAAGCCTGCAGAAGAGAATTGGAAGAAAAGATTGCTTGTTTTAGAAGTGATCCAACCAATAGAGAAAACATGCATCATGAGACAGAAATTGGGTCTGAAGCATTGAGTCCAGCGACAAAAATTAGGCATCATGATGCAATTATGCAACTGGAGATGGAACTTGACTCCATGGATGGGGGCTCAGCACTGCTGGTTACAGGTCACCAGTGGCAAAGAGGTGGTCCAGAATTTCTTGTTACAGGTGAGGGGGGCACAGAAATGCAGCATTCTGTCACCATCATGCAGCTACAGCTAGATTTAGAGTCTGCTCAAACTGCCCTAGAAGAAGAACGTGCAAATCTGAAAGAAGCTAAACAACAAAGCATTGATCTAAAGGAGAAGCTCCAAGGAGCACTATTGAAGCTTGAGGAGGACAAGGCATTAATTGAGGCTCTAGAAGATCAGCAGATTTTCTCCATCAACGAGCTTGAAAGTTTGCAAGCAAAACACTGGAGGGTTATTGAATTACTGCGAAGGAGGGAAGAGAAAGAAAGGGTTCTGAAGCACAGGATCTATCAACTACAGTGGGAGTTGAAGGAGCAGGAGCTCCAGAGTGTAGAGAGGGAGCTCTGTGAGGGAAACAAAAACGGGGTTATGGATGAGGCTTGCCGCTCTGCTCTTGAAATGAAGTTGGTAAAAGCAAGAATGGAGCTAGAGAAGGTGCAGAGGCTGAATCACAGCTTCCAGGCTGAGAAAGCTTTCCACTCTGCCTTGGAGCAAGAAATGGATGTCACTCGCTTGGAAGCAGAGTCTGAGACTGCACTGGCAATCACTTCGATGCAATCAGAGCTTATTGAAATGAGGGCTGAGGTAGATGCTGCAAATCAAAGAGAGGCACAGGCAAGAAAACTTGTCAATAAGCTTGAGGAAGAGGTTAAAACTGCAAATGCAATGTTGGAAAATGTTCAGGAAGTAAATACAAGCTGGGCATCAAAGTATAAAAGGCTAAAATGGGAGAAACATAAGGAGCTGCTGGCGCTGCAGCAGGACTGGGAAGGTGCAGCAGCAAGGGTGATGGACTACCTAACCAAGGAAGAAAGGAAGACAGACAAAGAGGGAAAGAAAAATACTGGGTCCATAGGGGAATATCAGGAGGATGCTGGAGACTGCCACCATTTGACTTCTTGCAAAGATTCAGAGTCTGCAATGGACAGAATCTTGCATGGCATATCCAAAAACCAGGAGGTCATGGAGACCACTAAGAAGCACATGTCAGATGTTCATCAAATAGCTACAATGGCTAGTGACATGGTTAAGCACCTTGGTGACTCCTTTTTCTGTAGTGTTTATACAGGAGCAACTGAAGAGATGAAAGAAGTGTGGAAATCCTATCAAGAAACAAAGGTGCTCAAATTGAAGTTGGAGTCTTGTGAGGCGAAGCTACAAGAGGTGGGAAGGAAAGCAAATGCTGCTTTCATCATGGCATGTTGGATTTCAGAAGCAATTCGAACAAGACAAATTGCACAAAGTAGATTGAGAATGGACCTTACTGAAGGTGTTGCAAAGGTCCAACAGAAAGAGATGCAATATGAGTGTCAGAGAACTTTGAAGAATGAGTGTGCATTTTGTGAGATTCAAGATGAGGCTGTGAAAGCGCATGAAGGATTGTCTGATTTGGAAGAGGAGAGGGTACAGCTGGAGAAGTTTGAGATACAAGTCCAAGAAAGTGGGAACACTTTAGAAAATCTTCAGGCTGAGCTTAAGAAGGCAGAGATTGGGTTGCAGGAGGTACACTGTATTGCCTTGAAAATGGCTGTAGCTCAAGGAGGTTCAGCAACAACAGATTGTGGATGGAGATCCTCCAGGAAGATCTCAACTGTCACACCAGAGAACAATTCAGATGAGTGTGTTTTGCTGGTTGAGAATGCACTCAATGGGGCACAACAGCAGGTCCAAAGCCTTTGGACAGAGAACTGTGACAGAAGAGCTTGGGACATTACTGCTGTGAGTGAGGTGAAGGAGAAGTTGGAAGCTGTGCCACTGCTCACTGATGGCTTGCAAGGCCAGGTATTTCTAATTCTGTCATGTGTTGGTTTTTGTTCTTTTTCATTCTTTCATTATCTTCCTGTCTGTCCCTTTTTTTTGTTTCTTTTGTCCAGAATGTCACAGGTGGGTGTTTCCTGCTTGTAGTTAAATGAGAAAGAAGAGGAAATCACCAAGCTGAAGGAACAGATTGCAGAGCAATGTGAGGAATGGTCATCAAGAGCCAACATCGACATTCCATCAGTAGATACACAGGCTCATCTCTTCAAGAATGATCAAGCAACTCTTGCTGTTCAAACAAGGCTTGCAGATCCTCAGGCTCAGTTCAACTCAACTAGTTCTGAAGTGGGCAGTTTCATTGATTTTCAAGAAACACATGGAAATGTACAAATGACCAAAGCCATTGGCATAATGAACATGGAGCTGCTTCTTCAAAAGGAAGAGAAAATTAAATGTCTCAATAAGGAGTTTCATGAGACTGAAGTGAATGCTAAAAAGCTGCCAGAGAAACTTGATGCATTTGCCCTCTCTGAACAGGCTTGGAGGTCAGAAAAACAATCCCTTTGTGATGAAATTGAGAGTTTGAGGTCATGTCTGGCCTCAAGGGTAAGAGCATGTGAAGCTCTCCCGAAGGAGAACCTTGTCTTAGAGGAGAAAGGAGATGCTGCTACTAGGGCCTATCAATCATCAGATGAGATTCTCCACGACATGGAAAGAAAATTGACTAAGATAACAGTGGAGTTGGCAGAGGAAAAAAGAAGAGCAGAGATTAGTCAATTGAAGCTTACAGGTGCTGAGGAAAGAGTCAAAGTTTTATTGGAAGCACATTCAGTAATGACTGATGAGTGGGCAACTGAAAGGCAAAGCTTGCACTCTGAGAAGGATCTTTTGAAGATTGAACTCTCGAGGCTTGAGCTTCATTCAGAGATGCAAGGGGGTCGTGAGCAGCCACTCAGAAACTTGAAAGAAAATAGAGCAGTTCGATCCTTTGATCATGGAATGAGCACAGCAAAGCATGTGGAAAAGCTTCGCCAAGAGCTTGAGAGGACAAGAACAGATAATGTCAAGCTTCACACAAAGCTTCGGGAAAGAGATAGCATGCTCTTGTCAGTGCGGTTGGAGCTTTCGGCTGCTCTTGCAGATTGCAAGCATGCAGAAGCCAAGTTGGAACAAGCTGTTGAAGAGAGGCAGGCACTTCTCCATGTGGAAGAAGAACTTCGTCTGCAGATTAGTTTCTTGACAGAGGAACTTCAAACCTTACAAGAGGAGGTCTCTTGGCGACAGAAGCATGTGGATGCATGCCAGTTTCAGCTGGAATCGCTGACAAAGATTCTGATGGAAACAGAAGAGAGAACCCATGAAGCAGAACAGGAATGGAGAAAAGAGAAAGTTCAAATAGAAACAGAGTTACAAAAGGCAAGGACTAATGCCCATGAGAGACATGTTGAAGCTGTTGCCTTGTCAGCAAAGTTCAAGGAATGGCAGGGTACGTTGCAGGATGCAGACCTCTTAGTAAATGCTTTAGTGCAGGCCAATGATAGTGCCAGACAGGATGCATGGCAATGGAAGCTTGAGAAGGAGTCGATGGGTTCAGTTCAAGTGGAGCAGATTGCCCAAGTGTTGGAGGAAACTTTAGAAACGGTGGCTGTTGCTAGGAAGGAAGTAGATGTTCTCATGCGTGAAATTGAATGTCAGATGGAGGACTTAATTGCTGAAATCCGGATTTTGAAAGTAGAGATTAGACACAAGTATTGGAAGGTGGAGACAGGAACTCTAGAATCTGGTGAGCAACAAAAAGAGAAATGTGCAGATGCCTTTGGAGACTCAGAAGTTGGAGGATACTATGTGTCTCATATCAAGTGCCTTGAGGATGAGCAGAAGCAGTTCAATACAGAAACTGCTGTACTTGTGGACAACAAATCACCAATCAGAAGCTTGCATGCAGAGGTTATGAGAAGCCAGAAGCAAATTGTTGCCCAAAGAGACCATGCAGTAACACTCCAGTTGCTGCAAGAGAAAGAGGAGACTGTTGTGATGCTTGTTCATGAGTTGAATAAGCTTAAGCATTCTTCAAACCACTTGGAGGTTAGAACAAAAGATGAAGGTAAAGAATGTGGGCGTGATTCAAACCTAAGACAATCATTCACTCTCAAGGTGGTCAAAGAGAAGGATGATACTTTGAATCTTCTAAAAGAAGAGCGGGAGCATCTGAAGTCAATGGTGGAAGGCCTTGAATCAGAAGTGCTTGAATGGCAGCAGCGGTGTCTTGAGGCTGAAACAGCATTGAAAGAAAAGGTCAGAACAATTGCTGATCTTCAATCTGAGATTGATGAGAGCCATGAGCGCCTTGGAGAGCAGGTGACAACACTGGCTGATCAGCTGGAAGAGAGAAATCAGCATGTCAGTGAGCTAGAATGCCAACGAATGGAGCTTCGAGAGGAGATGCAAAGACAAGCCATTGCTTTTGCCAGCTTATATGAGCAGCTGCAAAGGCAAGACTGCTCTCTGGAAGGGGAAGCAAAGAGTATTGCAATCAAAGTTTCTGAGGAGAAAGAAGTTTTGCGGACACTTGAAGAAGAGAAAGCAGAACTCAAGTCTATGGTTGAGAGACTGGATGCAGAGGTGAGATTCTTTGAGCGAAAAGCTGCAGACGTGGAGACTTCCATGGCTGAAATGGAGCGCATAAGGCTAGATAGAGAATCATTGCAGGTTAAACTCAACTGTGTTGAGGTACTGCAGCTAGAATTGGACATTCAAAACAGCAAGCTCAGCACAATGGCAGAACAGAGAAGCAACCTTGAAGCTAGTCTCACTCAAAAGACAGTGGAGTTTAACCTCATTACAGAAGAACTGAATACCATAACGGCTTCAGCTGCTTCTGTCACACAAGAAAGTGAGCACCTCAAGGAGCAGGTAGGAGATTTGGAAGCAAAAGCACTATCTCTGGAACAAGACCTGCTTAAAAAACAGCAGGCCATTGATTGTTTGGAGGCAGAGCTCGTCACGGTTGAGGAGAACATGGCCCGCTGCCTTGAAGATGCCACAGCGGATCTGAAGGAGCTGGCATCTGAGAGGGATGCACTTCACAATGAGCTTCTGATGTTGAACAAGCAGCTAGTGGTGGTGCAAGCCCTTGCTGACGAACGTGAAGCTGTTGTGGCTGAAGCCCAACAGGTGAAACAGAATTTTGCTTTCAATTACATACTCTAAATGAAACACTGGTTTATGATATTCTTTAGCAGTCTTTTGACATTGCTTGGTTATGCAGGTTGCAGAATTGAGCAGATCTCATGCTGAAGAGAAGCAACAGGAGGCAGAGATTCTTGGAAAATCAGTTGAAGAATTGGAGACTACTGTTTATGTGCTGGAATCCCAAGTACAACCCTAGACTGTGATATATAATCTGTGGCCTTCAACTGGATATGTTATTGCAGACCATATGCTCAAATGCAGTTTACTAACTGGTCATGCCCCTGGCAGTTGGAGGGTTTGAAGAGGGATATGGAACGGCAACGGCTGATGAGGGAGGACATGGAGATGGAGCTTCAAGTGTTGAACAATCACATGTCTATCCTGCAAGCAGCACTGGATGAAGCTGGAGCTCGCAGTGCAAAGGAGCTTCTTGAAGCACAGTTTGCTAGAGAAGAAGCTGAAAGGTTTGGCTGCTGCACTAACCTAAGTTTCTTGATCATGCTTTGTGTGAATTAAATCCTCTTGAGCTTTTTCAATGGACTTAGTTTCTTTTCAAGTTCCATCATAGTTGAATACTCCAAAAGAGCTCATGTGTGTTGTTCTCATGCGGGTTGCCATAGCACCACAAGTGTCCGAATTCATGCATGTAAGGCATTTGCTTCAATCTCTGTTGGGATGATACATTAATTTAATAGTTATTTGTATGCTTCTGGTTTTTGTGGATACATGCTTTTATCATGAGTATTGATTGTCTATATCATGTGCTTTTCACTACCAACAGGATGCTGGAGAAAAAAGATCTAGAATTGCTCAAGGTTCTTAAGAAGCTTGAAAAGCTTCAAACTGATTCTGATGATAAAGCAGAAAAGGTCTGCCACCAGTCCATATTCCCCAATGTAGTCTGCAATCACTGAATTCAACTTGTCAATTGGTGATTGGAATCACACAATCACCAGCAATAAAAGTTGGGAAGAAATTCATATTTATGACAGTCATGGCTCATGAGTAAGCTGACCAGGTTTGTATGTGCTTTCTCAGTTGAAAGATTGCAGGACCCAAATAACAGTTTTGCTCTCTGCAGCAGAGAAACAAGCATCTGAATTTGAGTCAAAGGTACCCTTTGTCTGTTCTCCCTTCTTGTTTATTCCTTTTTTTTTTCATTTATTTCTCATGATATGGTTAGATGTAGAATGGTGAAGACAGGCATGTGATGAAGGTGGGATTTCTTATTTCCCACCTCTTGTTGTGTTATGTCTAAGCAGCTAAAAGCAGTGGAAATAAAATTGGAAGAACGTAAGTGTCAACATTCAACCCCAAAGGCAGGCAAATTAAAGGGGACAGGGTCAACATTTACATGTATTGGAATGGGCCACCAGGTTCACTCTGAACTGGCTGAGGATCGCATCTCTTATGAGCTTCGCATCCAGGAGCTTGAAACTCTTCTTAGCTCTCAGCACAAGGAGGTAAGTTCACTACAATAAAATCAATCAGGACCCTAAAACTCAGAATGTTATGCAATTGGTATGGATAGAGGCTATGAATTGTATTTTGTTCATGATGCCTCTTGTGGATGTTTGGTGCATGCAGAATTCTATGCTGAATGATAAACTGGTGGAAGCTGAGAAGATGACGTATGATGTTGTTCATGACCTGCTTGGAGTGAAGTCTAACATTTCTAATGTTGTGGTACATCTGCCTGCCATTATCCTCAACAGCAGTGATTATGTCTTATTATTATGCCTGAACAGCCTGCCTGCACTCTATGGGGGCATGGGGCATTGAGGCTGACCCTCATCAAGTCCCCATAATTTTTTCCAGAATAGGGCTGTCATTTCTTCTTTCACTTTATCTGCAACCTTGATGACAGTGCAGTATGGGGACTTGCAGACTCTCTTAGGGCAACAGCAGGCAGAGCTTTTGTTGCAAAATGGTTGCAACTCTCCAGATGATGCTCAAGAAAAGGTTGCTCCAGAACAACCTTATGCAATGACTGTGAAAATGTTTCAAATTGCATTACTGAGAAATTGTCTTTGTTAATTAGATAAACCTTGCCTGATATGGAGCCATTTGATCAAAGGGTTCATTCACTCAACTTCACTTGATATATGGCCATTTGCTGTTTTGATAAAAAATTGCAGAGAGTGGTACACCTAAGGATGTTTTAGATATGGAAGCTCAGCATGTTCTGTTCTGTTCTTCCTTAATGGGTTGGTTTCTTTTTTTGTTTCTTATTTCCTGTGAGTATGGGTGATTGTGCTTCCAGGAGGAAGCTTTGGAAAACCTCACCTCACAGCTAAATGATTTCATTCAAGAACGGGAAAGGTAATTATCAAGAATGCAGTTATCTCATTAATTTTCTATATGGTTCTCATGGAGAATGTCTTATGATGGCTTGTTCCTCTCGTTTGCATATGAAAAGAGTTCCCTGTTTTCTCTATTGCTGACCTGATCTGCAACCACTTCAACAGCTGGCTTGAGGAAATCAAACAGAAGCAGGCTGAAGTTCTTGCTGCACGTTTGTCTACTGACAAGCTTCGGGAGCGTGACAAAAGGCTTATAGCAGAAAACAATAAGTTTAAGGTGTCTTCTCTTATAACTACTTTGAAGATGGAATAATATAGGTGAATACTTTGTTCTTCCTAAGTGGCCCAATTGGAGGAACAGACTTGAGTGTGCAATGTTTTTGATACAGCAGGTTTTGCTCCTCTTTTTAAAGTTTGGAATCATGTACAGGCTGAGAGCATAGGACAGCAGAAGCGGATAGGTGATCTGGAACAGGAGATGAGAAAGCTGTCTGGTCAACAAAATCTTCAGCAGCGTATTCAGCATCATGCAAAAATTAAAGTATGTAAACCTTCTGGGCTGACCTGTCTTCTATGTAGTGCAGGTGGCATATGTGACACCTAGAGAAAGAAGATTCAATTGTGCCTTTTGGTTCTGTGTTGATATTGGTTTGAACTTTTCTTGTGTTCAGTTGATGATGTGAGCTTATGATGTCAGGATGAAAACAATGCACTCAGGATTCAAAATGATGAACTTAGCGGGAAACTGCGACGTGCAGAGCTTCTGTATGCCCGTGTGAATGATGAACTGTCAAAATACCGATCTGCGGATGGGAAGCAACCGTTTTTAGATATTGATGAAGAACAGCGTCTCTGCAACATGCTTCAGGTGATGTCTGATGGTTTTGAGCAGTCCATATAAAGCCTTGTCTGTTGTATCCTTTGCAATCAGTAGAGTGTGCTCCTTACAACCTTGCAGTCTCTTTGTAATCAGATGCAGTGGGATGGTGCATAGTGAAGTTAACCTGCAATGTGTATGATTGCTGCATCTTAGGTGATAAGTTTCATCAAGCATTCGATCTTTGTACTGAATTCTGACAATTATACATATGCAGGAAGCTGAAGCTGATAGGGTGCAAATGGCCCATACTCTTTTAGGCCTCTGCACCAGTGTTATGAAGGTGTGATCTCACTTTTATATTTGTCTCTGTACATAGTAAATGATTGTCAATGGTCACTGATTCACAACTTCCTGGACTGCAAGTGTTTGGATAGAAGTATTGCATTATGTAGCCTGAATCCTTTGTTTGCAGCAGGCTTCCGGTATTACTGTGGGAAGTGAACAGAATATTGAACCTTCAGCTGCACTGGAAGCACTAGAGCAGTTGACTCAACAGTTGGCATCCACACAACAGGAACTCTCTGACTGCAGAATCAAGGTATTTGAGTGAACTAGGCTGTCTGCAGATGAGGATGCTGTTGTACACTATGGGTGATCATGATCTCCAAGTTTGCTGAGATATATTTTTGATGGCATCTGAACCATATGATTTGTGGCTTTTCTAAGAGTACTTGTTTTTTAGTTGTTAATACCTTCAATTTTAAATAAATTACAGCCACTAGGACCTGACAACAAGAGGCTAGGTTTGATGATAGAGTTTTTTAGAACCCATACACTCCAATAAAATATGTGGTCTAGCTGATCTTTCCATCATTGGATGCTAATGCTTGTTTCTTGGTTTATGTGTTGATGTGTTGGTAGATAAGGATTGAGGGAGAAAGACAACGGTTGGAGGACCTGCGAGCCATGCATTCACCCATGAAACCAGTGAACTTGAGTGGCCTTGCACCCAGATAGTGGGCAACCTGTTGTCCCAAGGATTCCCTTGGTCAGTCCTCTTGCAAGCTATTAACATTTTGCATATGTACAATCATCATAGGAACTTACAGGTAGAAACCTGCATCATGTAATGCTCAGCTAATGGGGGCAACTGTGGTTATGGTAACGATGATTCACTAAGATTATGTCGTAGGTCTGTGTCAACTCTTGTACCTATTGATATGTTGTCACACAACAAGTATCATGATGAGCCACATGGGTTGGCAAATTGTATTCCTGAATTTTGTATTTGTGTATATGCATAGGGTGATGACTGGGAGTAGATTGACATGCCACATTAGCTGTTAAGTCTTTAATGTCAATCTACTGGTGTCTCTAGTTGGAATGGGATTTAGTTGATTGAGACCCATTTCCCTTTCATTTCCATTCTTGCCCCATCAAGCTTTGCATTACTTGGGAAGGAGGAATGAGACTGTAACTTTGTGAAGGCTTGCAATATATATTACCTTGAGCTTGTCCATCTGTATGTCTCTTATGGACATACTGTGTATATGGTGTAAGCCACAATGCTATAGTTGTAGATGTATGTGGACTCCTTGTATGCATTAGCAACATGATTCAGTTCTGGCTTTGGCTATTGATCCATAGTGCAACAGTTCTTTCATGTCCATGTCACAAGTCTAGAATATACAATACTGAATCCTGCCTGTTTCAAGCCACTTCTGGTTGCATAGACTGGGTGATCCTTTTCCAAGAGAAGTATGGGTTTAAGAGTGTCATGAATTGTTGGATCTGGGTAATCACAAATGAATAGATACCTTGTGTCGGTATAAGCAAGTATTGTGCGTCTATTGACCTTGGTTTATGCAATTATATAAAAGCTTGGGGTTTTATTGATTCTGATTGAGTCAAACTGGGTCTTCAATTTTTTTTGACATTTGGACAAAATTTTCAAGTACTATTTGAATGGGAAAAAAACCCTATTTGAATGCTGATTCTGATCAAGTCAAAAAATAGTTTTTCACAGGGTTTTTTCTTATTTGGTTTAAGGGTAAGTTGTTTCCAGTTTGGAATTAAATCTGATTTGATTGGTACAATATAAATAATATTACATAGGCAAACAATATTCATAAACGAATTTTTATATTATTTGACCTTTTCTCTTGCAAGAGGGTACTGTTTTTGTCACATATGAGAGGAAGCTAATTCATTTATATTTGTGCTGAACCCACAATGGCTAAGTGAAACATATTATTCTTTAATGCATGTATGAATCTGAAATAGGTCCTTAGTCAAAGGATTTCAATGTGAAAAGCCTATATGTGAACTCCAGAATTTGTCATTGTCCACCTATTAACCAATCTTTATTTTAAGCCATAATAATCTTCTTCTTTTTTTAAACATTTTTTAATGTGATAGGTGCACCAAAACCCTTAACACTTACGACCCCCAAGAACTAAGCATACCTTCTGCAGGGCCAGGTTTCAAGTGCTTAAGTTCTTGCAATAGAGCAAAACTGTGCTGCTCTATTGTGCCCAGAAAGATTTCCAAGCGAAGTGTTTAAATTGCTTGTTTGATTGAAATCTATTTTCTGAATTAGATGTGAGTTTTTATAACACAATATCCTCCTGACAAGCACTATCTGTGTGAGTTGTAGATTCCAGTGTGATCATGGATAGAACTCAGTAGTTGGATTTCTGCAATTGATGTGTTTTATGTATAGGAGAAGGTTCCATATAGAGGGCCTTTCAGACTTGAGATCCCCTAGCCCGGTAGGCCAGGGGAGGTTTAAAATCTGGCAGGCCCTCTACATGGAACCGTCACATGCGAAACGAACAGGTCCCTTTTGGAAGAAACAGAATTTTTTTAAATGAAAAAAAAAAGAGAGAAATAAGAACTTCTGGCCTCTGGAAGTTATTCTCCAGGCTGGACAGTAACTTTCAAAAGCGAGAAGGCCCGTGCCATACTGACAGGTCTTTTCAAAAAAAAAATCCTGTTCTCTGGAATATTAAGGCTGGGGAGCGTCCCCAAAATATAAGGGAAAAAAAAAAGGAAAAATTGGACCCAAACAGTGAAAAAGAGATTTCCTCATAGATTCTTGCAAAATTAAAGGGTCCTACAATGTGGAATATATGTACGGTACAGCCTAAGACCACCACAGGCTTTACTGAGCATAAAGACCTGCTCCAATGTTTTTTCTTGTGATAGGGTACCCTGCCCTATGACCGAACACCACCCATGACCAAACACCCAAAAAGTTCACTACTTGGGGGGGTCAACAAATGAGGACCATCTTATGGCTATTAGTATATTGCCCTATCACCGAACGCCCAGTGATATAAAGTTTTGTTTGGCATTTCTTATAGTTCCAGCCAATGACCTAGGACTTATGTTTTTGGTCATGGGAATGTTAGATAGTTTTTATGTAAAAAAATATGTTCATTTATTTTGTGTAAGGTGTTTAGCGATAAAGGATTAAACACTAGTGTAACACACATTTATGTGTACATTTATATTGTCAATGATCACACCCTTGGACATGATTGTTTGGTGAAGGGGGTTTTTTGAAATAGACTTATAAATTTTTATGTTTTATATGTGAAGCTAATGTTTAGCTATGGGCTCAATAAAATCACAAAATATTACACACACTTGTGCAAATGTACAAAATGCAATTGTATTTGGAGCTTAAGGTGTTTGGTGTAAGGTGTGATTTAAGGCAAATTTATAAACAAATATCTTCATTATATGTTTTTTAATGTTTGATGATGAATACAAAATTTTAACATTGAAAGGGGTACAACATAGTTAAGGATTCTAGCAGCACTTTGAAATGATCACATTAAATTGCAAAGTTTGTGAACAACCTAAGGATCTAAAAAACTACTCAATCTACTTTCCTGCCAAAACAACACAACACAATCAGAATGAATTGTAAGACATCAACTTAACTTAGCTCAATTGAAAATTAACATGTCTAGACTAACAAGCCATGTGGAGGATGAACTGCAATCATTCTTAGAATTACTTTGTCCTAATGTAATAATGTTTAGATCAAAAGTGCTTAAGGAAAACATACTAGTCAAAGATGAGTTGCTTAACAAAGTGAAAGAGGAGAGCATAGATTTGCTTAGTAAAGGGAAGGAGGAAACCAAAAAGCTACAAAGCAAATTGAAAAAATACCCAATCTTACATATCAAAGTTAAAGAAAAGAGCATAGGGCTACCTAAGATAAAGAATCACCAAGATGAGAGCATAATTGCATGTATTGACAAGATTTACAAGGAAAGTTTCAACAAGTTTATTGATTTTTGTTGGATAATTAAATCGGTTGTCCCTCCAATAGGAACAATTGTAACATCTAAGCATCATGATGTTCAATGTCTTTTGGAGACAGAGTGCAATGGTGGACCAGTAGGTAGTGCACAAGGAGAATGTCCCCCCTCAAGCTAAATCAAACATGACAACACAAAGGCCAACAAGAACAAATAGGGTGCTTACTATAAATCCAAGAAGCAAGTCATCAAATGAATCATTAAAGATAGCCATGGATGTAATTGAACGTGCCATTACTTCTTTACATGGGGCCAACAAGTTTTGGGGCATACATGTAACTTCACTTTCTAACCACCTAAATGGAAAGATTGGAAGTAGGAAAATTGGACCATTGGGTGTACTAACATAAGAAGAAGATGAAATTGTTGTTACATGGGTTTTAAGTATGTAGGAATTTGGGTTGTCCATAACATTGCAACAACTCAAATGGAAGGTGGCAAAATTTATTCAAACTTGACCCACCCCATTCTGAAATGGTGTGCCTAGGGATTCATAATGGTACTGGTTTAGCGTAAGCATCTAGAATTGAACATCTGTCTTGCAGAAGGATTGGAAATCAATAAAGCCCAAGGCCTCACTACTAATTCTTACAACTTTTTCTACTAGAATCTAACATCCTTGTACACCCAACATCAATATACTCCGAATCACATTTGGAACTTTGATGAAACTAGAATTCAAACAAGGAGGTAATCAAGCTAAAGTTCTAGCAAAAAGGGGGTTTTGTCAAGTATACAACACCATCCCAAAATTCAAAGAATGGTTAACCATCAATTATGTAGTGAATGTAAAAGGGGGACTGATACCATGATTCTACATATTTCAAGGTGAAAGAATAAAAAATGATTACATTAAACACTACAAATGTGGAACATGTATGGCAATCCAAACCAAAGCATGGATGACAAGTTTTTTGTTCAAGGAATTTTTGTCAATTTTCAAATTTTCAATTCCAGGTGGAATCTCTGCAAGTAACCATCATCTATCAATTCTAGATGGGCATGGTTCACATGTCAACTTATAAGCAATAAAACAAGCTCAACAGTTTGGGTTATATATGATTACTCTACCTTCACACACCCCCCATGATTTACAACCTTAAGATGTGAACTATTTCAAGCCTTTCAAAATAGCTATTAGAAAAAAGAAAGATAATAGCATGGTCAACATTAATTACAAGGAACTAGACAAGATTGTTCTTGCAAAATGGGTAGATAAAGCATGAGATGTAACTTTGTCCAAAAGAAACATCAAGAATGCGTTCAAGGTTACAAGGATCTAGCCTTTTATTCCAAAGACTATGGATGGCATGATTAAGTCTAGTGAATTGTACACTACAAAAGATAGCATCATCGCATCAGATGAGGAGAATGAAAAAAATTCTAATGAGGGTTTAAATGATACTCAAGATTGGGGTGAACATGGAGTAGTTGTAGAGTTGATCAACATAGGCACCGCAAAGGAGTAGCCACTAAGGTACTCTGTGGAAGAGCCTAAAAATCATTTTATCTTATAAGATACATGAATAAAAGATGATATGGGTTGCATAGCTAACCTAGGTGAACATGCAAATGTGTCTAAACGGAAATTGTTACATTCTTCAAGAAGTTGAACTCCAGTTTGCCCAAAGAATTTGTTGTCTCTGCCACATTTACTTGCAAGGAAAACATGCAAGAAATAGCCATTAGTTGATTACAATCAATCCCACGTTGTTGCTTCTAACAAATATCTACAAAATTTGCATAATAAAATTATGGACAAAGAAGCAACATAAATAATCAAAAAACAAAGGATAGAGGAAAAGTAGGAAACAAATAAAAAACATGTAACAATTCACATACTACTACAAACAAAGCAGTTGAAAGGCTAGTTAAAAAACAATACAAAATAGATTTCAACCGAGCTTGGTCTATAATGGCAATTAGGGAAGCAAAGGACAAATTTCACCAAAACTTCCAAGTTGGTTACAAAGCCCATCCATTAGGGTACATGGGTGCAAACTTGGGCATTTCAACAACCACACAATCAAAAGCTAGAGCAAGGGCAAGGGCAAGGGCAAGGATGCTTGCAAAAAACCATGTTCCAGCATGGGTACAACAACCTTCCACTAATTATCCAGCAACAAAATGTTGGGGAAAGGGGGGAAAGGAGGGGAAGGTACAACAAAACAATCAAAGTCCAAAAAGGGGGTTGGAGGTCTAGGAAGTTCTCCAAGTCAAAGGGGGGGGGGGGGGGGGGTTGGAGGTTCAAGAACTTTTCCAACTTGGAAAGGGGGGTTTGAAGTCCAAGAGGAATCAAACAAAGAGAGAAAGAGGAAGCAAATCAATGTGAAAGAAAGAGATATCAATAAACAAGCTAGAGACAAAATCAACAAGAGATAAAAGGGAGCCTAGGTGTGGTCTAAACAAAATTGAAGAGAAAGAAATTTAAAAAAAAGTTCCTGAAGCTGGAAATGGAATCAAGCACTAAGAGAGAGAAGAGCCTTTCAATTGGAGATAGATTCGACCAAAGAGAAGGATTCACAAAATCACAAAGGGGGCCCATGAAGTTGTCAACGAAATCAGGGAGAAATAGTAGCCAAGGATATTTTCAACAAAATCAACCGACAAGATAGAAGAAGTGAGACCCACATACTCTCCACAGAATTGGCCAACAAGAGAAAAGAGATGGAACCTAGATCCTCTCAAAGAAATTAACTAACAAGAAAGAAGGCGGGACCTAAAAATGGGATAGAATCGATTCACTTCCTTCACACCCTACACATAGACAATAAACACTTTGGTCAATTTAAAAAAGAAAGAAATGACATAAAGCAATCATGCCAACAAATGGTTCTAAAATCCATCATGCATTTAGCTCACTCCATCCCCAAAGACCATGTAGCAAATTGAGTTTGCCATCACCTACAACCATGGAGCAATTACGACCAAAGAGACTCAGCAACTTGTTGAACAACTATGACCAACAACCAAAGAGACTCAACGACTTCCTATTGCAATATGCATTGGGAGACTTCATGTTACAAAATGCACAAGGATGAAAGATGCAATATGCAATGTGCACTAGGAGACTTCTTGTTGCAAAACACATTAGGATGAGAAACACAAGAAATGGAACATCACCTAAACCCTAACATGGTGACACCAAATGTAGTTTAGGATATTAGGGTTTAAAGAATAGTAGTTTACCCATCACCATTGATCATGACAACTTTTGACATTTTTTATCATGGCCCTTTATGTTTTATGAACATTTTTGTATGAAAAATAATTTAATTTTGGCATCCATTTAGTTTGGACATAAGTGACATGCTAACCATTCATTAAAATTTTTATGCTTGATGACAAGTTGCCATGTGTTTGTCGATTAGGGTCCTAGGTGTTTGTTTTGGATTTTTTCTAGTTTTTAGAGAAACTTTATTTTGAAGGGACATTTTTCTCAATTCTACACCATTTGATGTGATCTAAACAGCTATGGATGCACCTATAGGAAAGGAACAAATCTCTTTGGAAAATAGGACAAGGCAAGCCTTCAAACAAGCTTTACTCATTCACACGGGCCTACACACAACCCACACAAGGTGGTTAGTGCATAGTTGGAACACCTTTGGTGCTAGGACAAGCCACAGGCAACACAGACACACAAGACTCACCACGGCCCGGGCTTGGGGGAAGCCACCACCTTCCCCCTTATAGTATACTCTAGACCTCTCCACGGGGCCTACATCCAAATGGCTTTTCTCTCCCGAGACTCCTACGTGGGAGTCTCGAAATCGCGCCAACTTGGACTCCCGCGACTTTGGAGCCCCATAACTTTGCGAGCAGACCTCGGATCAAGGTGAGGTCTAAAGCAAAGTTGTATCTCTCATCGAGAACTTTCTAATGGTATGTTGCACGTTGTCTGCAGCTAAGTAAATCAGGTCGATTCCCAACTTTTTCTGGTTAGGAGTCAAATTGGCAATTTGACTCCCGGCCCTTCTTTTGGCCATAACTTGTGTTTCAGATGTCCAAATGAGCAATGCGAGCCCATTTTAGACATATAAGTTCTAAGAGCTTTCCAATGATATAAAGAACGCCACAAGCCATTGAGTTTTGACCTCTGAAATCACTCTCTGAAGTTTTGGGAGTCCACCGGGACTCCATCTCCGAATGTGGGAGTTGCCTTGGGAATGTGAGGGTTCACTCCCTCACACTTTCTTACACTCCCGAGAGCATGTGATGTGATTCCTGGGCTTCCTCTGGGCCCGCAACCTTGCAACCCTTTTGCCTTGGTTGCAAGCCCAAGGCTAGGGTTGCGACATGGTGCATATGCATGTTCCATCAAATCCATAAACCAATGCCATTTTAAATGGTGCAAAACAAAATATCACAATCAATTATGAACCCATATATGCATACACATATTAGTCATCACATGCCTACATTGTATATGCTTCCATTCATTACACATGTCCACCCAAATGCAACCACTTGTGAATCACATCTAATGGAATCCATTAAGACACTAAACCATTGTAGTCCATCATACCGCTAAACCACCAATAGGCTTAACAAATAAATCCACTAAGCCTTAAGTTTCATTAGTCCAATCCATTAGGCATTATATTGAACTAGATGACTCCACTAAATTAATCCACTACGATCAATGTATAGTGGAATGACATGAGTCCATTCCACTACAACTGGATTTGGGTGGAATTGTGTACTGACACAATACTAGGTTTCTTATTAATGAATTTTGGATAGGTTCATGAGGGAATGTAACGATAAGATTCCTCTTGTGAATAAAAGCTATTATGTTGTTCATTAAAAAATAATGGAAAGACAAATGGTAGACCAAATAGGAGAAGGATGAGCAAAATGAAATTATCCTGACCTAATTGTGTTAAAGGCTTGAAGAAAATATGGGGTGTAGTCTTTTATTAGTGAAGGATTTGGGAGTCTTTGTAGCCAGTGTATGTCATTTGCAGACCCCCTCAATGTTGTTTGTACTCAAAATATAAAGACGGAAAGAAAGAATGAACCATTGCCATTTGTGTGTTGGACATGCATTATCATGACCCTAATTTTGGGCTTATGACCAAGTAAGGGGCATGGAAAGGTGCGAGCTGAAAGTGCAACCCAATAGTCATATTCACACTCCCGAAAGTGTGGGAAAGTGTGAGGGAATGAGCTCACACACTCCCAAGTGGGTTTTCACTTTGGGAGTTGAAATCTTGATGGATTCTCGAATCTTTTAAGAGTGATATTAAGGGTCAAAACTCATTGGATGAATAATTTTTTATACCATTGAAAAGATCTTGAGACTTAGATGTATAAAATGAGATTTCATGATCTATTTGAATACTTATAACACAAGTTATGGCCGAAAGAAGGGTCGGAAGTTAAAATGTCAATTTGACTTTTGGCCACTAAAAGTTGGGAATTGCTTTGAATTATGTGCGTGTAGGGGGCGTGTAACATATCGTTGGAAAGTTTTTGACAAAGGATACAACTTTGTTTTAGACCTCACCTCAATTGGAGGTCTACACAAAAAATTATGGGTGTTTAAAGTGGAGGAAGTCCCAATTTCGGGAATTTCAAAACTCCTGACTTGGGAGTCCCCAGAAAAACGACATTTGGGTGCAACCCCCATGGCCAATCAAAAAAAATATTATAAGGGGGAAGGTGGTGGCTTCCCCCAAGTATGGGCCATGGTGAATCTTATGAGTTTGTGTATGTTCATGACTCATTTGTGCATCAATAGTGTTCCAACTATGTGATGACGAACTTGTTTGGTTTGTGTAAATTGATATGAATAATTGACTCACTTGTTACTTATCCTAGTCCCCATTTAAGAGCTCCAGCACACCCCTTTACCCCTGAAGTGTTATGAGTGAAGGAGTGTACCCCAATTCCTTCCACTATTTTCATTTTTGGATTTACATTTGAATCAATCAAGGAGTTTAAAGGTGCGTCATGCATATTTAAACAATATATTTTAGTAATGAACTTTTCAAATGAGATGGGCGAGAATAACAAAAAAAATAAAAAATATGAATGTCCTTCATAGCCAAAGTAATTAACGTATTCCACACAAGAGCAATATTTGAAACATGTTGTCCAATTGCCATCACAATTGAACCAATTGTTGCAAAGATTATAGCAAACCATTCAATCCCCAAATGACATTGTAGGCTGTTACTTTTGGTAGCATCGTTGGTATTGACTTTAATAAAGAAACAACAACACTAGATGAAGTACTTATTTCAATGTTTGCTATTCTAGAACTTGGCTTTGATGGACTCCTTAATGCATCACAAGCAACAGATTTTCCTGCATGGGCCCATGAATTTTTTGTCATTACCAAACAAATGATTCATTAATATACACATACATACACATACACACAAATACATATTCAATGATATTATAGCAAAATAGCAAAAGCTAAAGGATGTTGGTCTAAAAACTTAAAACTCATTTTGCAACATATTTAAGTGAGTTACAAAAGTTACATTGCAAAATTGTGAGCATCAAGCTTTCTCTCACAAAGAGAAAGAAAGTAGGTGAAGTTGATAGGTATAGGAAATTGCTTATTGCATTGCACATGATGTTTGTTGAGGAGTAGGTTTTGATTACACTTCAGAGCTTATGGTTCCATGACCCATCGTCCACAAATGATGATAGTGGAGTTGCTAATGACATATTCCTGTTTAATTTGTTAAAGGAAGCTTTGGGTGATCAAAACTTGCTACAAGAAAAGCCCACACCAAATTTGCTGCCATGGATGATTAATGATGACAAGGAGGTGCCATTGAAAGGGAACAACAATGTAGTATTATTGTCACTTGCAAAAAATGAATTGTTGGTGCAAAAGCTCCTTTGAAGTAGTAGCAGGCGACGATATATAATTCATAATTAGCGAGGCAACAACAACAATAGCATGGGCACTACAAAGGAGTGAGACCCAAGCCATGGGGTGAACTTGAAGTTGAGATTTGTGATTTAACAAGCTAGGGTGGGTGTCTATGGTTAGGGACTTTTGATACTGGACTACATGCAACATTAGCTTATGATAATGCTGCTTTCAGATTGCATGGCTTTTGTGCCCTCTTAAACTTCCTTGTTAGAGCTACAACAACAATGAATAAGTTATTAACTCCACTAGAAGCACTTGTTGATGATTGTTTTCTTGATGTTGATTTTAAGCCTTTTTAGAAAGGTTAGTATTCACACTAACAACACACATGCACGATGAAAGGAAGGAATAGTGGAAGAAGATGATGAAGAACTTGCGGAAGAAAGCTTCTTTTGTCTTGAAGCAAATACCTATGATAGAAGAAGATATCACCCGCCAACACCTCATCACAACAAAAAAGACACAAATTGAGAATATTTGTTCAAAACTGCAAATAGGAGTTTGTGAAAGAGAAGGCTTCTAAGACTATAACAGTTGCCAAGGAAAAACTTGGATTTGGCACATTAGAAAACTTGCCAAGGAGCCGAACTTTGGAGTGATTGTGACTTTCAACTTAGATAAACACACATGCACACAAAGACAAACATAACTTAGAACGACAAACAAAGAGGGAGAAAAAGAGAGACCTTATAGAAACAAGAGGGAGACACCCAAAGAGTGAATTATGGCAGCCATCTCTGTAACGTTCTTCTTTCACATATTGGGAGAGATGGACAAATTGGTCCATGTGGCCTCACAAGGATCGTTGATTTTAGGGTATTAGACTACTATTAAAAAACTATCTATTTCAAAACCCTTAAGGCCCTGTGACTGTGTGGCTTGTGTTGCAAGTATTTGGACTTATTACAATTTTTGAAAAATATGAATGATAATAAAAAATAGTCCAAATTTAATTTAAAATATATTTAACTGTTTATAGGAGGTAAGGTGTCATTTCATAAGTTTTGAAGTGTTTGTTCATAGAGTTTAAAATGCATGAAAATAAGGGCCTTATGTGTTCTATCCAAGTTTTTTCAAACAAGAAGACCCCCATAACTTTGGGGGGTCATAACTTTCTCATTCTAATTCGGAATCAACTTCTGTAAAGGCCTAGTAATGCTCTGGCTCAAGGGGCAACTAATCTTTTTGAAGACCATGAGCAAAAAAAGGCTGAACCCCTTGGAGTTTGAACCCTTAAGTGTTCAGTCATGGGCCGGTTTACCCTATAACATTAAAAATCACTCAAAATGGAGAAGAATTGAGAAAGATCTGCAAAAGTGTTTAGTGATAGGCTAGTTTTCGATGATAGGCATATCTACCCTAACACCCTTGGAGCCAAGCATTCCTGAAATAAGGGCTCTGCCTCTGAAATAAGGTGGAGTGCCCTTATTTGAATTGCACCCTGCTCCTCAGGGATTACCCCACACAAAGACCTGAAACACATACTACTATTCTCAAGAAATGTGTGTAAAAAAAGAAGCCTACACAAGGTTCGGAAAATCCTTCAATAAGAATTACACAAGGAGGAAAATTACATGGAAATTAGCCTGGCTGGGGTGGACTGGCACCTACACTGGTACCTTCACCTTCTTGAGTAAGGTGTTCTAGAGTTGGAGGAAATGTTAAATTTGGATTTGGGGACCCTGATTTATAACTTAGGGATGGGATATCTATAATCTTTAGTGTAGGGTAAAGCCCTAGGGTGGGGGCATTCTCAAAAATAAGGGGCCTAGGATGAGGCGATAGCTGAGGCCAGCCTCACATTTTGGGAATGTCCCCCACCCATGGGCTTTACCTATTGTAAAACATGAGGCAAAATTTATCATGAATCAAACCTATGTAGATCGCAAGGCATATGAATGGGAGGGATATTATGCGTACTCCTCAATAGTGGGAGGGTTTTTACACCTACTATAGGTAGGCATAATTTCCCTCCCACCCTTAAGGTGTAGGCATAATACCCCTCCCCATTTCTTGGAGAGAAATTGATAGACATAGGGTGCCCTTCACGTACACTACAGATTTTCTCCGAGTCCTCACTGCTTTACGAGGCAAAGGAATTGTTTTCTGGGGGGGTTTTTGCCATGGTACCAGTGTAGGTGGTGGTTAATGAGAGGCCACCTGGCCTCTATAGCGCTTGGGAAGTCTCTAGTAAAATAGGTAGATATCATAAGTGCAGCAAAGACTTATTTTCAATAAGAAAAAAAAGGATCCAAAAAAAATCTTTTGCGGGGAGGAGGGGCGG
>Ga0209208_10001029_pt1 | contig 38759 bp, 40 predicted proteins | sample S1TSphfallax_3_FD_187694 | JGI IMG/M metagenome (GOLD analysis project Ga0209208, IMG submission 187694) | Host-associated microbial communities from peat moss isolated from Minnesota, USA - S1T2_Fd - Sphagnum fallax MG (SPAdes) (version 2) | ecosystem: Host-associated > Plants > Peat moss >... | reverse complement strand
CCCTTGCGCGTCCATCGCCTTTATGGTCGCGCCGCAGCAGCTACGGCAAGGGTTTCCGCGCACCGCACGTCGAGCGAGGCGGGCTGTCCTCCACCCCGTCAATGGGCGGGGAGAGTGGCCCGCACGGTCCCTTGTTCAATCCCAGCTCGGGCCTGCACCATCTCGTCTAAAATACCCTGGGCCCGCGGATCCGCCAAAATCCAACCCGTCGCCGCGAGGACGCGTAAGGACGTGGCGCTGACGCCCATGGCGCGCTGAAACACTTCGAAGGGGGAACGCTGCGAAGGGAAGGCGGTGAGGGCGACACGGTCCCCACGAGGAATGCCCGCGAGACGTTTTGCCTCCGCCACGGCGTCGTAAAAGCCGCCAAGGCGGTCCACCAGTCCGAGGTCCTTGGCTTGAGCGCCAGTCCACACCCGCCCTTTGGCGATTTCGCGCACCCGGTCCGGGCTGAGGTGGCGCCCCGAGGCGACGCGGGCGACGAAGCCGGCGTAAATCCGGTCCATCCAGGCTGAGAATTGGGCCCTCTGGGACGGCGATAGCGGCTTGTCCGATCCAAAGGCGCTAGCGAAGTCGCCTCCGACGCTCAAGCTACGCGTATCCACCCCAAAACGCGCCAGGGCCGGCCCGATGACGAACTTGCCGCCGAAGACGCCGATGGACCCTGTCAGGGTCGTCGGCTGCGCCACGATCTCGCTCGCTTCGGCGGAAATCCAGTAGCCTCCGGACGCGGCGTAGGTTCCCATGGAGACGACAACGGGCTTTCCTGCAGCTTTGGCCGCGCTCAGCGCCGAAAGAATCTGCTCTGAGGCGGTGTCGGAGCCGCCAGGGGACGACACGCGGAAAACGATGGCCTTGACCGCATGGTCGTCGATGGCGTCGTAGAACGCCTTCGCCACATCGTCTGAGTAGACCGTGCTGGATCCTCCAAAGGCGGCGCCGGAGGAGGCTCCGGTCGTGATGGCTCCTTCGGCCCCGATGACCGCGATTGTGGGCGCGGTGGTCGGCGTGGAGACCGTGGACGGACGGGCGCGGGCCAAGGACGCGCGATAGGCGCTTAACTCGACGAATTTTGCATCAGATCCGGCCGCCGCCTTAAGCGCAGCTTCAACCTCATGCTCCTGGCCCGCGTGGTCGATTAGTCCCTTGGCCACAGCGTCTTCAGCGCTGTACGGGCCCGCTTCCAGCACAGCCTTCAAGCTCGCCGCGGGGACGTGTCGATCCACCGCCGCCGCGTTCAATTCGGAGGTGTAGACGGACGTCATCCAGCCGAGCTCGGCTTGCCGGTGGGCGGGGGTATAGTCGTCGTAGAGGTAGGGGTTCACCGCGTTTTTGTACTCGTACCGCTGCTCGTAGTCGGCTTTCACGCCGTATTTGTCGAAGGCGCGTTTGAAGAAGAGGTCTTCGTTGGCGAAACCAACCGATTGAAGAGAGGCGCCGGGCTGCATCCAGAAATGGCCGCTCGCCGCCCCGAGCATGTATGTCGCGGTGGAGATCCCGGACGGGTAGATGCCCTGGCTATGGGCGTAGACGGGCTTTCCCGCATCTCTGAACGCCCGGATCGCCGCACTCAGTTCGTCAGCCGAGGCGGGCGACAAACCTCCCTCGGGCAAGCGGATCAAGAGGCCTTTGACCCTAGTGTCGCCCATTGCGCGGTGCAGGGTCTCGACCGACGACACCACAGACATCTGACGGCCCTGGAGAAAGGCGAACGGGCTCTGTGGGGCCTGGTCGGGAAGCGTCTGCCGGAGATCCAGAGTAAGAATTGTGCGGCTTGGGGGCGGCGCCGGGCGGGCCGATCCCGCGACGGCGGCTATGAAAAGAATCGGTACGCCTACGAAGAAAAGGACGAGGCCGGCGAAGACGCCGGCCATGGTGATAAGGAACTGCTTCATCGCCCCTAGGGCTCCATGGCTCAACGGCGGTTAACCTCGCAGTGTGCGACGGTCAGGTCAAACGGCGCGGGATCACTGCGCCTGCGGAGCGGCGATTGCTCGCCGACACCTATCGAACACCATCATCTGATCAGTCTCGAGGGTGTAGGTCTTCCAGGTCATGTCTCCAAAGAATTCCGCCGTCTCGCAGTAGCCCGCGTGTCGTGCGTCCGCGCGATAGCGGGCGGGGCCGTTAAGCCCCATGAGGTTGAATGAGGAGAGCAGTAAGCGGTCGTAACCGCCCGCCGCCGTCGTCCGCCACCTGTCTTCGTTGAGTCCGGGGATCGGCGTTTCGCCTCGCCTCCAGAGGTAGTAGGCGGGTTTAGCGGCGCCGCTTTCGTAGTTGGCGAACACGTTCTTTGAGAAGTACGGCTGAACCGCGAACGCCTTGAAGCCGGCCACGCCGATGGTGGTCGGCCTCGGTCCCTTCAGACCAGGCGACAGGAACGCCGCCACCTGGCGCGCGGGAGAATAGACGCTTGCAATCTCCGTGGCTGACGCTGCGCCGGCGTTGAAAACATGCACCCCAAGCAGGCACGCAAGGGCGGCGGTAAGGGTTCCCCTCATGCGCCCACTGAGCGCCGAGCGGGCGTCCCAGCTCGTCCAAAGGCAAAAGATGAACGCCAGAAAGATGATGCCAGCATGCCAGAAGTTTCCGTACTTCAAGGCCGAGAAGCCGATCAGGCCTGCAAACAGCGCCGCGGCGAGCCAAATTCGTCCGGCGCGCGCGAAGAGCACAACGGCCGGCGCGACAACCAGGAGGGTTAGGGCGGCGCCGACCAGCCGTTCCAGTTTCGTTGGAGCCGTCGCTGAAAAAATATCGCCGCGCTCGATGAAGGCCTCCGTGGCGAGCTGGAGCGCATGCAGGAACGGCGTATCCCCCGGCTTTCTGATGACAAAGTTGATATCGGCGGGTGGAAAGGCCTGCAGGGCCGCCGCCCCTGCCGCCAGTGCGAACAGCGTCGCCGCGGCGACGACGTGAGGTTCGCCCCGGAAAATCCGTGTCCGTTCAGTCCACGCCGCTTCCAGGGCGAGGCCCGCCGCAAGCATAAAGCTGTGCGCATTGGTGTTGGCCATGAGGCCGAGAACGGCGGCGTAGGCGAGGGGGCGTCGCGAGCGCTCGGCGAAAAGCGCAGCCGCAAGGGGAATCAAAAGGAGGTCAAGGGCGTAGCTGCGCGCCACCACCGCGTATTGATACGCGAAAAAATAGGAGAAGATGACGCCAAGGCGCATCCACAGCGGAAAGGGCGAGCGAAAGAGGACAAGTCCGGCTCCGGCGGACGCCAACGCGCCGCTCACAAGGAACAAGCCCTCATACGGCAAGCCCAGCCTCTGCACCAAAAACAGCACAAGGTGCCAAAGGGCTGGGGTGCCTTCGTACCGGACGCCCTTGGTCAAAATCCCGAGGAGACTGTTGTCCCGGGCGATGAGCCAAGCCTGGGCTTCATCAAACCAGGGCTCGTGATGCATGCCGACGATCCAAACACCGCCTATGAAGCCGGCGAGGGCGGCCGCGTTCCACCACAGGCTTGGAGCTGATTTGACCACTGACCCCACCACTGCGTGCTCGCCGCGACCTGTCCCATCCCCATGGCTCATACCTGAGTCTAAATTCAACGCGATTGTCTCGAATTTCCCGCGCTTCGGACAGCATCGGCTTTGACGTGCGCGACCAGCCCCTCGACGCCACGCACCGGTCTAGCCTTCAGCGCATGGACCTAGGCCGTATGGCCTGGCAGGGGGAGATCCATGAGCCCTTCCTCGATCGTGCCCGTGTGGTTTGCGCCCGCGGCCTTGAGGCGGCGGACCTTTTAGGCGTGGTTGCAGGTCGCAGGCAGGCCAACCATCCCCTTCGGCGGCTGTTCGATCTCTATTCCGACGAGCGCCCCACGGTGATCCGAAACCGTCTAAAGGTCCCCATGGGGGAAGGGTGCGGCCTTGATCTCAGCGCTCACTAGTCCGCCCGGTCGGCTTTCGTCCAAGCGCAACTCTCAGATCGGCAATTCGCCGACGGAAAGAAGCGCTTCAGCGCGTTTGACCTCCAAATCAAAGCGGGGCTTTTCTACCTCGAGGCCCTGGCTGAGCCCATGGACGTGACACAGGTCCCCACCTTACCGATTGCAACCGTCTGGCGGCTCCGGACTTTCCCGGGTCGTCCGATTTGCCTGCCTATGGGCGTCCGGCGCGGTTGGCGTCCTAAGACCCGTCAAGATTTCCGCCTTTACCTAGACGACGACGCCGACAAGGCGGCCGACGCCGGTGCTCACGCCCAGGGCGGCGGCGCCCCAGAACACGACACGCGCCACGGCAGGCCCCGCCGCCGCGCCGCCAGCCTTAGCTCCTACGACGCCTAATGCGCCCAGGGCCAAAAGAACCACCGGCGCCAGGACGTAGATAAGGTGCGGCGCTGGCGTCAGGACCGCCACCGCAAGGGGCGCTAGTCCGCCGGCGACGAAGGATCCAGCCGACGCCAGGGCCGCTTGCAGCGGCTTGGCCCGCGTCACATCCGTCAGACCCAGCTCGTCTCGCGCATGGGCCTTTAGGGCGTCCTTGGCCATCAGTTGACCCGCGACTTCGTCCGCGAGGGCGGCGTCCAGACCGCGTGAGACGTAGATGGCGGCGAGTTCGGCTCTCTCACTCTTCGGATCCTCCCGCAGCTCCTCAGCCTCCCTGCGCAGGTCGGCCTGTTCGGCGTCGCTTTGGGAGCTCACTGAGACGAACTCCCCAGCGGCCATCGAAAGGGCGCCGGCGAGAACGGCTGACAGGGCCGCGATGATCACCGCCGCGTGATTTGGCGAGGCTGACACCACCCCGGCTATAAGGCTCGCCGTTGATAAAAGGCCGTCATTCGCTCCGAGGACCGAGGCGCGCAGCCAACCCAGCCGTAAGACGGTATGGGTCTCGTGGTGCCGGTGGCGGGCCATAGACAAGCTCTTTTGCGCGAGGAGGGGTGATGACGCCGTGAAGAAGAGCGCGGTTCGACGCTCGATCTAGGCGGGCTGAATTGCTACCTAAGGCCCAAGACGGGGCGGTGCAATCCAACGACCTCGTCCGCCTCGTCTGACCGCTCGGACGGGGTTGCAGAAAAGGGGCGAACTTCGGGCCCTGTTGCAGCCGTCTTCCATGGCTCCAGAAAGAATCCGCCAGTCGTGCAAGAGCGTTCGGCGGAGGTGGGCAATGGTGCAAGAGCCTGGATTGAGGTTATGATCCGAACTGAAGCTGGCGGTCTGCATCGCACCACCGAACCAGGTGTAGACGTCACCGGCCTCGTGAGATTTCGGTAAGCGCTTCTGTAAGACAATCCTGCTCACACCCCACATAGTCCTGTGTAAGGCAACCAGGGCGATGAGCACTCACGGGGCTAGAAAGGCGTTGAGCTTATTGCCGTCAGGATCGCGGAAATAGGCGGCGTAAAACTGCTCTCCCCTCGGTCCAGGTCGACCCTCGCGGGCGCCGCCGTTGGCGAGGGCGATTTCATGGAGCTGGTGGACTTGCGCCTTACTGTTTGCCGTGAGGGCCACCATCACCTCGTTCCCTACGCTCGCCGGCTTTCCGTTAAAGGGTTTAATCAAGGAAACGGCAGCTCCGCCCCCGGGAGCGCCCCAGGCGATAAAGCCTTCAAAGTCCATCACGCGCCCGACGCCCAGCTCGCTCGCCAGGGCGTCATAGAACTTTGCGCCTCTTTGCAGATCATTGGTTTAAAGCGTCACGTAACCGATCATTGCGCTGTCCTCCCAGTGAACGGAATATAACAAGAACATATTTTGCAGTAACGCGCACACCGAACTAGAAACGGCTCCGCCGCCTTGGCTGGCCTAACTCGTCGATCAGCGTTGCCGTTGCGCCTCGCGTTGCGGGTGGAGTTGAGGATCTCGGCGGTCAGATGGGGCTGGTGGATGGGATTCGCAGATGCTAAAACGCTCCATAATGGAGCTTATTTGAAGCTATGGCTGTCAATCTTTCTATCAAAAATGCGCCAGAAGCGATCGTTGAGCGCTTGCGCGCCCGCGCGGAGCGGCATCACCGTTCCCTGCAAGGCGAGCTGATGGCGATCATCGAGGCGGCGGCGCACGAGGAAGCGCCGTCCACTCCCCTAGAGATTCTTGCGAAGGTGCGACGTCTCGATCTTGCCACGCCTAGCGAGGCTGCGGCCATCGTACGGGCGGACCGGGATGGCCGTTAAGGTCGTCGATGCCTCGGCCCTCGCTGCGCTTCTCTTTGGGGAGCCGCAGGCCGAGGTCGTTGCGGAACAGCTCGCGGGCTTTCGTCTCTTTGCTCCCGGTCTACTTTGGTTTGAGCTCGCAAACGTTTGCCTGATCAAGTCGCGGCGGCATCCAGAAGAGCAAGCGAAGCTTTTTACTGCCTTCCGTCTCCGCGGCCAGCTCGCTATCGAGGACGCGGTCGTTGACCATGACGGCGTGCTTGCGCTCGCCGCAGCGACGGGCCTTACCGTCTACGACGCCAGTTATCTCTGGCTGGCTCGGCGGCTCGGCGGCGAGGTCGTTACGCTTGATAAGCAGCTTGCAACGGCCGAGGGTTCCTCGCGCTCGTGAAATCGCACACCACAGTCGTAAGTTAATGATGGACGCGTGCGGTCGAACTTAATCGGCGTCGTTGCGTGAAATCGCCCTTTCCCGGGCGTTGGCGAGTTTTCGTCAACGGGGTTCTGGCGCTCGGCCCGGAGGCGACAGGGGAACGTCTTGGTATTGATGTTGTTCGCGGGCGTAGCGGCAGGAGAAGTCCAGCGTGGTCGCTTGCGTGTGTGGCCACGTGTCCATGTCGCGGCTAATGAACGCCCCGCCTTGGTTAACGTGGATGCCACAGTCGCGTGCCGTTCACGCCTCCGCGATTGCCACGTTTCAGCGCCTTTTCAGGCACTGTAACCCAGACAGCCGCCGCATTGATTAAGATTTCGTGGGCGCGTAAACCCTGATCTTACCTCCCGCGGCGCCTATTTCTAGGGACGTTTCGGAAGGGGTGGAAAAAGACTTCGGGTAAGTCATTGAAATCCTTGGTCGGAGTGGCAGGATTCGAACCTACGACCCCCACGTCCCGAACGTGGTGCTCTACCAGGCTGAGCTACACTCCGACGAAGGAGCGCGGCTTATAGAGCAGGCCCAACCGCCCCGCAAGGCGCGCTAGCAAAGGCTGGGAACGTGAATAGAGAGGCTCAGGGCGTGGCGGAGAGATCCCTTCCGGACTCCCTGTTGCCAGAGGTTGGGCGCTAGGTTATGTCCACCGCCTCCGCGCGGCCAGTCGACCGGTCGTCGCCATCCTGGGGGATGGTGTAATGGTAACACAGCGGTTTTTGGTACCGTCATTCTAGGTTCGAGTCCTAGTCCCCCAGCCAGACCTTTCAACCGGTGAGCCTCCTTCGCGATAGGTCGCGGCGGGCCCGCTGAAGTCGTGGATCCTTGCGCTTTAGGCTGGTCGCCGCAGTTGCCGTTCGCCACCTTGCGGAAGACAGCGCGTAGCCCTGCACTGTTTCGCCTAGGCGCGCCGGGGAGGGACGGTGGGGAAATAGGTTGCGACTCGACTATCCGGATCTTCATAGTCGACGTTTCGTCGGACGCGCCGGAGACAAGGGCTCCCCCCAACCGGCGGATCTTCTGCGCCTTCCTCGCACCGTGTTCGGCGAAGTGTGGCGGGGATGCGGTCGCGGCGGCGCGCGCCGTGGAGCGCATTTCGGAGGTCCCTGTAAACCGGTCGATGCGACCCGCTGATCTAGCGGTCATCCGCGATCCGTGTCCGTCCTTCGCGTTGACGCCAGGCTCCAACTCACCGCCTAATCGGCTCATGGCGAACCCTATCAACATTGCGGGCAATGGACCGCAAGATCCGGCGGCGCTGTGGCGCTCTGGCGCCGCCGCCCTCCGATCGGGCGACGCCGTCACCGCCAAGGCGACGTTCGAACGCATCATCGCTCAGGGCGCCAGCGACCCGGCCGTTTGGTTCGGCCTCGCCCTTGCGCGTCGCGCCACGGGTGATGGTCAAGGCGCGATGGCGGCGGCGGATGAGGTCCTCAGCCGTGATCCTGTCAATATCCGCGCCCTCATCCTGAAGGCCGATCAATATCTTGCCTTTGGCCAGAGGATCGCAGCCTCGTCCCACTACCGGGCGGCCGCGGGTCTGGCCAAGAAGGCGGGGGAGGATCTCGCGCCCGATCTTGTTAAAGAAGGCGAAAGAGCGCTTCTTGCAGCCAGCGCCTTAGAAGGGCAGTACGAGGCGTATCTCCGTCAAAGGATGACGGAGCACGGCGTTGATGGACCAGGCGGGGAGCGGGTCGCCGCATCCCTCGATCTCATGGTAGGCAAGCGCCGGATCTATCTTCAGGAGCCTACGCAACACTATTTTCCCGGACTGCCCCAGATTGAATTCTATGCGCGGCAAGAAACGCCCTGGCTGGCCGAGGTTGAGGCGTGGACGCCGCAGATCCGTGACGAACTGGTTGCTCTTCTGGAGCATGAACGCCTGTTCAAGCCGTATGTCGAGCGTGAGCCCGACCGGCCTTTCTTTGACCGCTTCGGGCTTCTAGACAATCCGGACTGGAGCGCCTTTTACCTCTGGAAGAACGGCGCGCCCGTGGAGGAGAACGTCGCTCGCTGTCCAAAAACCATGGAATCCTTGGCCATGGCTCCCATCTGCGACATCCCTGGGCGGACGCCGTCGATCCTGTTCTCCCTGTTGCGGCCCGGCGCGCGAATCCCCCCGCATCACGGCCTCCTGAACAGCCGTCTTATCTGCCATCTTCCCCTCATCGTCCCGCCTGGATGCGGCTTCCGGGTCGGGTCGGAGACACGGGCCTGGGAGGAGGGGCGAGCGTTCGCCTTTGACGACAGCATCGAGCATGAAGCTTGGAACTTGGGAGACCGGGTGAGGGTTGTCTTGATCTTCGACGTCTGGCGCCCGGAACTTACGCTCAAAGAGAGAGCGCTGATGCGCGGGATACTGGAGGCTGTGGACGAATTTGGAAAAACCGCGCCGGGGCAGGAACCAACCCGGGGCTGATTTACTTAGCTTTGAGGAATCGAGCCTAAAGCGTCCTGGACGGAAAAAGTTCACGAAGCAGGCCCCACGCAGCCGTTGACCCGGCACGACGGGCTTGCTACGCAACGCACCGTTACCCATCTCGCGCGTTCTCAAGTCGTTGAATGTCAACTGATTTGATACGGGTTCAGATAAAAGCCGATCGCACGGCGCCCTGTTTCGGGTTCCGTTGCGCCGCCGGGATGGTTGTGGACGCGCTCATAGGACAGGCATGAATCACGCTAAAAAGATCGACTACAATGAACGACTGACGGCGGCCGCTGAGGCCAGGAAGGCTTTACTCGAGAAGTTTAAGCCAAAGCCCATGGTCACGGCTCCCGAACCCATTGACCGCGAGGCGCGCCTGGAAGCCCAGCGCGCCGCCATCCGCGAGCAACGCGCGGCGGAGAAGGAAGCGGCGCGCATCGCCCGGCTCGCCGCTGAAGAGGAAGCAAGGCAGGCGGCGTTGGCGGCCGAACTCGCGGCCCTCGAGGCCAAGCGCGCAGAGCGCAAGGACCGTAAGAGCCTGATGAAAATGGACGCTCAGCAGCGCCGGGCGGCGCGGTTGGCGGCCTACTCCAAGGCCTGAAGGCCCTCGGTTTCGTTCGGCGGGGCGTCATCCCCGCCGTTCAGCCGCCTTTGCATCATCACAACGTCAACCCATCGGCCGTGCTTATAACCGACGCCGACCAAGAGGCCGCACCTCTCAAAACCTGCGCGTTCGTGGAGGGTGATGGACGCTTGATTGCCGCTGTCGCCGATGAGCGCGACCAGTTGCCTGATGCCTCGCGCCTCGCATGCTGAGATGACCGAGGCCAGGAGGGTCCGACCGAGTCCCATCCCAAGGGCGTCCGGGGCCACATAGACTGAATCTTCCGCCGTAAAGCGGTATCCGCTTCGGGTCCTGAACGGCGCGGCGTAGGCGAAGCCCCGAACTTCGCCGGCTATTTCGGCGACCAGGTAGGGTAAAGCGTGGCCGACTACGACGCGTCGGCGCTCGTCCATCTCCTCGACAGCCGGGGCGACCTCTTCAAAGGTCCCCAGGCCTTTCCTTACATGCACAGCATAAATGGCCGCAACCGCGTCCATGTCGGCTTGCCTCACTGCACGTATGAGGCTCACGCCTCAGCCCTCCACGACGAAGGCCGGATCGACCGCCTTCATGGCGAACGCGTACTCGAAGGCCACTTCCTTCAGACTTTCAAACCGTCCACTGGATCCTTGATGGCCGGCGGTCATATTGATCTTCAGAAGCACCGGCCGCCGGCTCGTGGTGGCCGCGCGTAGTTTTGCGACCCACTTCGCTGGCTCCCAGTAGGTGACGCGCGGGTCTGAAAGACCGCCCGTCGCAAGGATGGCTGGGTAGGCACACGGGCGCACATTATCGTAGGGGCTATAGGAGGCGATGCAGTCATATGCGTCCGGGTCGGTGAGGGGGTCGCCCCACTCAGGCCATTCAGGCGGGGTGAGGGGGAGGCTCGCGTCGCTCATGGTGTTTAGCGCATCGACGAAAGGGACTGCGCCGACGACGCCCGCCCAAAGGTCCGGCCTCAGGTTTACGGCCGCACCGACCAACAGACCGCCAGCCGACCCGCCAAAGGCGACAATGTTTCCCGCCGCCGCATAGCCCTCGGCTATGAGCGTCTCCGCGCTGGCGATGAAGTCCGTGAACGTCTTCATCTTATTTCGGCCCCTGCCGTCGAGGAACCAGCCGCGACCTTTCTCCGAGCCGCCCCGGACGTGGGCGACGGCCCAGACCCAGCCTCGGTCCACGAGGCTGAGGGAGAGGACGGAAAACGTCGCGTCCATGGAGATGCCATAGGCGCCGTAGCCGTAGAGAAGCAGGGGCGCGCTCCTATCAAGAGGTGCGTCCCGTCGGCTGAGTATGGTGATCGGGATGGTCTCGCCGTCCGCCGCCGTGGCGTAAACCCGACGACACAGGTAGTCGTCCGGGTTGTGGCCGGAAGGAACCTCCTGCGTCTTGCGCAAGAGGCGTTCACCCGACGCCATATCGTAATCGTACCAGGACCGCGGCGTCGTGGGAGACTGATAGACAAAGCGAAGGACTGCGCTGTCGTATTCATACCCGGGGTCGAGGCTGAGCGCGCAAGCCTCCTCACCTATAGGCAACTCGATCTCAGCGCCGTCGCTCCGAGCCCGAATGACGATTTTGTGGTTCGCGTCGACGCGCTCAATTCGGACCAGATATTCGGAGAAGGGGGCGACGCCGAGGATGAACCGGCCGGGCTGATAAGGAGCAAGCGGTCGCCAGTGGGCTTTTTGAGGCGCATCCAGGGGAGCCCACATCAGCTTGAAGTCCACCGCGCCGTCAGCGTTCGTGAGAATAATGAGACGCTCATCCCAATGCTCGACGCTGTACATCACCCCCTTGCGTCGCGCCTCGATCGCCTGAGGGGCCGCCAGCGGGGTGTGAGCGGGAATAAGCCAGGCCGCACTGGTCTCATGGTCGCCGACGCCGATGACAATGAAGGCGCGGCTCCTGGTCTCGTCGAGATGGAGGAACATGCCCTCGTCCTCTTCGGCATAGACCACGACCTCCTCGGCCGCTTCGCCGGCCACGCGCCGGCGCATGACCTTGGAGGGCCGCGCGTTTTCATCCCTGTGCACCCAGAAGATCCACTCCCCGGACGCGCAAAAGACAAATCCGCCCTCTGCGCTTCTTATGGGCTCGCCGACCGGCGCTCCTGTAGCGAGGTCCTTGATGTGGATCTCGTGATATTCTGAGCCCTGCTCATCGACGGCGTAGGCGAACATCTGGTGGTCGGGGCTGTGGCCGGCTCCGGCCAGGTGAAAAAATGCCTTGCCTGCAGCGAGGGCGTTGGCGTCGAGGAGCACCTCTTCCGCGCCGCCGCCGCGGGGACGGCGCGCGAAGATGGGGTGCTGCGCGCCGAGGGCGTAGCGGCTGTAATAGTCGAAAAGGCCGTCCGCCTTGGGGACACTGGCGTCGTCCTCCTTAATTCGCCCCTTCATTTCCATGAACAGCGTCTCTTGAAGGCCCTTGGTGTCCGCCATGACCGCCTCGGTGTAGGCGTTCTCCGACCTAAGATGGCGAGCGATGTCCTCGCGCAGGGCGGAGGGATCCCGCATGACCGACTGCCAGTTCTCATCCTTCAACCACGCATAGTCGTCCTCCCTCACGCGACCGAGCTGCTCGATCCTGACGGGGCGACGATCGGCGGCCGGCGGCGGGGGAAACTTCGTCGTCATTGGGTTCAGTCCAAAAGAACTGCGCGGACGGTGCAGCGCCCGCGCGGAGAATGAAGGGCGCACCGTAGACGAAGCCCCCACGCGAGACTTGATTGCCCGGCGCCTATACGGCCCCAGGTCGGAAGGTCATCGCCGCGCCGTTCATACAATAGCGCAGTCCCGTTGGCGGCGGCCCGTCATTGAAAACATGCCCAAGGTGCCCGCCGCAGGTTGCGCAATGCACTTCCGTGCGCACCATGAAGAGAGACGTGTCCGTCCGGGTCTGGATGGCGCGGGGGCTGATGGGCGCCCAGAAGGACGGCCAGCCGGTCCCGCTATCGAATTTTGTTTTCGACGAGTAGAGCGGGGAGGCGCAGCCCGCGCATGCGAAAACTCCCGACCGGTGCTCCTTATTGAGGGGGCTTGTATAGGGGCGCTCGGTGTCCTCCTTGCGCAAGACGAGGTAGGCGTCAGGGGATAGAACCCGACGCCATTCTGCGTCCGAGCGCTGCACCCGATATGCCGTCGGCGCATCGGCGGTCTTCCATAATCCAAACATGGCACTCTCCAGCTGATGCAGAAGATACGCTCGAAAGCGGTCTGGCGTTTCAGCCGGCGTAAATTACTGAAATCGTCTCGGCGACGCAGGCGGGACGATCCTCGCCCTCAATTTCGATGGTGCATTCGTTGACGAGCTGGAGGCCGCCGGATTTGGGCTCGGCCGACAGCAATTTTTGACGCAGGCGAACACGCTTGCCTACCCGCACCATGTTGGTGAAGCGGACTTTGTTGGACCCGTAGTTGATCCCGCGAACGACGCCGGTCACGTTCAGAAGGCCCGCGCCGAGAAAGGGGATGAGCGAGAGGGTCAGGTACCCATGGGCGATGGGACCGCCGATCTCACGGGTTGCGCGCTCCACGTCGACGTGGATCCACTGATGGTCGCCTGTCGCCTCGGCGAATTTGTTCACGCGATCCTGATCCACCAGGACCCAGTCGGAGACCCCCACTTCGTGTCCCGCCAAGGTTCCTACCTGATCAAATGCGACTGTCTTGCCCATGTCGGCCTCCCTGATGCACCCCCACATAAAGCGTGTTCGATCCGCAGTGGGAAGAGCTAGGATGGCGCGGTGAAATTCGACGAACGCTTTCTGGACGAACTCAAGAGCCGGCTGCGCCTGTCCGACGTCATCGGAGGGAAGGTCAAGCTGCGACGGCAGGGTCGCGAGTACGTCGGCCTCTCGCCGTTTGGAAAAGAGAAAACCCCATCGTTCTTCGTCAACGACGAGAAGGGCTTTTATCACGATTTCTCCACTGGAAAGCACGGCGACCTCATCAGCTTCCTGCAGGAAACTGAGCGGTTGACGTTTCGCGAAGCGGTAGAGCGACTTGCGGGCCAGGCCGGTTTGGCCCTCCCGGCGGAAGATCCTCGCGCGGCTGAGAGGGATCAGGCGCGGCAGGGCCTGGTGGATTGGCTTGAGCTGGCGGCCAAATGGTTTGAGGCCCAACTTCTTCGGCCGGTGGGCCTCGGTGCGCGCGCCTACCTTGAGCGGCGCGCCTTGCCGCAGGACCACTGGGCTAGATTTCGCATCGGCTACGCTCCAGGCGGGCGGACTGCCCTAAAAGACTATCTCCTGACCAAAGGCGCCGATCCGAAGACGCTCAACGAAACGGGGCTGATCATCGCGCCCGAGGATGGGGGGGCGACTTACGACCGGTTCCGGGACCGCATCATGTTCCCCATCACCGATGGTCGCGGACGGGTGATTTCCTTTGGCGGTCGAGCCTTGGATCCCGAGGCGCGCGCCAAATACCTCAACGGTCCGGAAACGGTGGTTTTTCAAAAGGGCGCGGTGCTGTTTGGCCTGCCCGAAGCGCGCCGCCTGCTCCACGCCGGCTCCGCCGGCGGCGGCGATCCGCCCCTCGTGGTCGTCGAGGGCTATATGGACGTCGTAGCCTGTCAAAGAGCCGACATCGCGGCTGTGGCGCCCATGGGCACGGCCCTTACTGAGGACCAGATGGCGGTTCTTTGGCGGCTCCACCCGGAACCGACCCTGTGTTTTGACGGGGACGGCGCGGGTCGCCGCGCCGCCTACAGAAGCCTCGACCGCGCCCTGCCGCTCTTGAGGCCCGGCCGCTCATTTCGCTTCGCTCTGGTGTCCGGAGGCAAGGACCCAGACGACGTCCTTCGTGATCAGGGCGCCGGGGCCTTGAGGAGCCAGATCGCCGCGACCCGGCCCTTTGTGGACGTTCTCTTTGAGCAGGCCCTCGCGGCTGCGGGCGATTTGTCCACGCCCGAGCGCAGGACAGCGCTGAAGGCCGACCTTCGCCGACGTGCGGCCCTGATCGGGGATCGGGAATTGGCGGAAGCCTACAAGCTTGATCTTCTTGAGCGCTTCCGCGCCGCGACGCAGCCGTCGCAGGCGAGGGAAGGGGGAGGCGGCCGGATGTTTCAGCCCCGCCCTGGACGGCGGGCCCCTGACAGACGCGGCGCGGACGACGGGATCAGCCTCGCCGGGGCCACAGCCCGTGGTCGTGTCGCCGCCAAGGCCCTGTCCGAGGCCATGCATCCGGTGGCCGCCTCGCTGGCGCTTGGCCTCCTTGCCCGGCCCGAGCTCATTGACGACCAGTTGGAGGCCCTGGAAGTCCAAGGTTTCGGCGACGCCGCTCTCGAAGGTTTTGCGAAGGAAATCATTCGACTACGCCTGAGGTATCCAGATCTTGACTCAGCGGGTCTAGGACGCCATCTCGCAGACGCCGGATTAGGTCGCGTCCTGAAGGAGATTGAGCGCGCTGCGTCCCTGGCCAAAGCCCCCTTCGCCCTGCCGGACATGCCGTCCGAACGGGCGCGTGCGGAATGGTCGCGGACCTACGCGATTCTTCTTGAGGTAGCGGCTCTGGAGCGAGCAATCAAAGACGCTAAATTAGAGGGTGACTTCGAGGCCCTGCAGAGCCTTAAGGCTCGTCGCGACGCCCAGAAGCAAAAGATCGCAAGCGGATCACTTTGGGCGGAAGACGTGTCTTAAGGATAGCGATGCGTTAAGGCCCTTTTGAAGATATGCCGGCGATGGTGCAACCACGCAGGCGGATGCAGGAACGATAATGGCCGAAGCCCAAGAAACAGAGACTGCGCCCGACGGGCCCCTGCTCGATATGAACGACGCCGGCGTGAAGAAATTCATCAAGCAGGCGAAGGCGCGGGGGTACGTCACAATGGACGAACTCAACAAAGTCCTGCCGTCCGAAGAAGTGACCTCCGAGGCCATAGAAGACACCCTGGCCATGTTGTCGGAAATGGGCGTCAACGTCGTCGAAGCCGAAGAGGACGCCGCCGAAGCCGAGGGCGGCGAAGTGACCGTGCGGGAGGAAACCGCCGTCATCGAGTCGGCCAAGCCCGACAGCTATGACCGGACCGACGACCCGGTGCGCATGTACCTTCGCGAAATGGGATCCGTTGAGCTCCTCTCCCGCGAGGGGGAGATCGCCATCGCTAAGCGCATCGAGGCGGGCCGCGACACGATGATCCGAGGGCTGTGCGAATCGGCCCTCACCTTCGAAGCCATTATGGTCTGGCGCGACGAGCTTGCCCAAGGCCGCATTCTCCTGCGGGAGATCATCGATCTCGAGCAGACCTACGCGGCCATCAATGGCGGGCCGGCCAACGGCTTGCCCATCGCCGGCCCCGGTCCGGAGGGCGAGGAGGCGGCGCTCGAAGCTGCGCCGCGCCCTGTCGGGGAAGAGCCTGGCGCGTCCGATAAGGAGCCCGAGGGCGATCTTGACGGTGAGGACGACTTTGACGACGGCGCCGGGCCGACGGTTTCGGCCATGGAATCGGAGCTGCGCGACGGGGTTATGGTCACCCTTGACGCCATCGCGGGTGAGTTTGAGACCTTCCGTAAGCTGCAAGAGCGCCTTGTGGGCCAGCGCCTGAAGGGCGAGGATCTGGAGGCGTCGGACCGTAGCGCCTACGCCCAGCTTGCTGGGGTCATCACCCAGCATTTGAAAACCCTGAAGCTCAACAACAATCGCATCGAGGCCCTGGTCGAGCAGCTTTACGCCATCAATAAAAAGCTCATGGGCCTGGAAGGGCGCCTCATGCGCTTGGCTGACGGCTACGGCATCTCAAGGCCTGAGTTCCTTAAGGCCTACTTCGGCTCGGAGCTTCATCCCCATTGGTCCGATCGGATGAAGCCGAGCGGGGTGCGCTGGACTAAATTCCTCGAGAACGAGGCGTCTCAGGTTCAGGAAATCAGGTCGGAGGTGGCGCAACTAGCCCTTGAGACGGGTGTGCCGATCGACGACTATCGTCGGATCGTCCAAACCGTGCAAAAGGGCGAACGAGAAGCGCGCCAGGCGAAGAAGGAAATGGTTGAGGCCAACCTTCGCCTCGTCATCTCCATTGCGAAAAAATACACTAACCGCGGTTTGCAGTTCCTGGATCTTATTCAGGAGGGAAACATCGGTTTGATGAAGGCCGTGGACAAATTCGAGTATCGCCGCGGTTACAAGTTCTCCACCTACGCCACCTGGTGGATCCGTCAGGCGATTACGCGCTCCATCGCCGACCAGGCCCGCACCATCCGGATCCCGGTCCACATGATCGAGACGATCAACAAGATCGTTCGCACCTCACGTCAGATGCTGCATGAAATCGGCCGGGAGCCGACGCCTGAGGAGCTGGCGGAAAAGCTCGCCATGCCCCTCGAAAAGGTCCGTAAGGTCCTGAAGATCGCAAAGGAGCCTATCTCCCTGGAAACCCCCATCGGGGACGAGGAAGACAGCCATCTTGGCGATTTCATCGAGGACAAAAACGCCATCCTTCCCATCGAGGCCGCGATCCAGTCGAATTTGCGAGAGACCACGACGCGCGTTCTGGCTAGCCTCACGCCGCGCGAAGAGCGGGTGCTGCGCATGCGGTTCGGGATCGGGATGAACACGGACCATACCCTTGAGGAGGTCGGACAGCAGTTCTCTGTGACCCGCGAACGCATCCGGCAAATTGAGGCTAAGGCGCTGCGGAAACTGAAGCATCCAAGTCGGTCGAGAAAACTTCGCAGTTTCCTCGACAGCTGATCGCGTCGAGCGTCTGCGCGACGGCTCTGCGCCTGGCTATGCTTGGCCAAGATCAAAGGTGATTCGTCATGGCCGTCATCGACATCCGCGTGCAGGGCCCTCGGTCCCTTGGCCACGGGACCCATCCTGAGGCGGCTTATCTTGATCTCCTCGCCGAGGTTCTGGAGACCGGGGTCCGTCGGGAGGATAGAACCGGCGTCGGCACCCTTGGGGTCTTCGGCCGTCAGATGCGTTTTGACCTCGGCGAGGGCTTCCCGCTCATCACCACGAAGAAACTTCACGTGAAATCCATCGTGGTCGAGCTGCTTTGGTTCCTGGCGGGCGAGACCAACGTGCGCTGGCTGCAGGAGCGCGGGTGTTCAATCTGGAATGAATGGGCGGATGCGGAGGGCGAGCTTGGTCCAGTCTATGGCAAGCAGTGGCGCTCCTGGGCGGCGCCGGACGGGCGGACGATCGACCAAATCTCCGCCGTGGTGGCCGCGCTCAAGTCCAGTCCCTATAGTCGCCGCCATATCGTGAGCGCGTGGAACCCGGCGGACGTCGACGAGATGGCCTTGCCGCCCTGTCACTGTCTGTTTCAGTTCCATGTCGCCCAAGGCCGCCTGTCTTGCCAGCTTTACCAGCGCTCCGCAGACCTCTTCTTGGGGGTTCCCTTCAACATCGCCAGTTACGCCCTTCTAACGCACATGGTTGCGGCGGTTGTTGGACTTGAGCCGGGCGATTTCGTGCATACTCTCGGCGACGCTCATCTCTACCTTAACCATGTGGACCAAGCGCGTATGCAGCTTGAGCGGACGCCTTTGCCCCTGCCGCGTCTCGACCTCGCGCCGCGCGACGATCTTTTCGCCTTTACTCCCGCTGACGTGGTCGTTGAAGGGTATCAGGCCCACCCCCACATCTCCGCGCCGGTAGCCGTTTGATACCAATCGCCCTCGGCCCCGTCGCCCGCTCGCGCAACGGCGTCATCGGCCGCGATGGTACGTTGCCCTGGCGCCTGCGGTCCGATCTGGCCCTGTTCAAATCCGTCACCCTCGGCAAGCCCGTGATCATGGGACGTAAGACCTGGGATAGCCTTCCGCGTCGCCCGCTACCCGGTCGCATGAATATCGTCTTGTCGCGCAATCCTGAATTTGAACCTGAGGGCGCCTTGGCGAGCGATCGCTTTGACGAAGCCGTCGCCATCGCCAGGGAGCAGGCGGAGGATGATGGGGCCGAGGAGGTTTGCGTCATCGGCGGCGCGGCGCTTTTCGCCCTAGCGCTGCCAAAGGCCAAGCGCATCTACCTGACGGAGGTCGACGCCGACATCGCCGGCGACGTGGTCATGGACCCCATTGACGAGGGGGTTTGGCGGGAGGTCCGACGAGTGGCCTATCCTGCGGGGCCGGCGGACGAGCATCCCTTCGTCTTCAGGGTTCTGTCCCGAGCCTAGTCAGGTCAATCCTCCGGCTTATAGTCGTGCCAACGCCCGAATGAGGCGGATCAAAGGAGGTTCGACGCCATGGAGATTACCCTCGTTGCAGAAGGTCTACAATTTCCAGAGGGCCCAATCGCTCTTGCCAACGGCGACGTGGTGCTTGTTGAAATCCAACGGCGAACTCTGACCCGCGTGAAGCCCGATGGTCGGACTGAAATCATCGCTGAGGTCGGCGGCGGGCCAAACGGCGCCGCCATCGGGCCTGATGGGGCGGTCTATATCACCAATAACGGCGGCAGCTTCACCTACCACGACGTTAATGGGATCAACGTGCCCGGCGCCACCCCGGCGAACTACATGGGCGGCTCCATCCAAAGGGTGGATCTTGCGGACGGGACCGTGACGACGCTCTATACCGCCTGCGAAGGCCGTCGCCTGGAAGGCCCCAACGACATCGTTTTCGACAAGACCGGCGGGTTCTGGTTCACCGATCATGGCACGTCCACCCCCACGGGCAGGAATTATGGGGGCCTTTATTACGCAAAGGCGGATGGCGGGAGCGTCAGTAAAGTGCGCTGGGACATGATCTCTCCCAACGGCGTCGGGCTGTCGCCGGACGAGAAGACGGTCTACGTCGCTGATACCTACCTTGGCCGCCTTTGGGCGTTTGACGTGCTTGAGCCCGGGGTTTTGGCTGATCCGCCGCCCTTCCAGCCTGGGCGGGTGGTCTGCAATCTTCCCGGCTATCAGCTTTTGGACAGCCTCGCGGTGGAGGCGGGCGGAAAAGTGTGCGTCGCCACCATCATCAACGGCGGCATCACCGCCTTCGATCCTGACGGATCAACCGAGCACTTTCCCTTCCCAGATCTGTTGTGCACGAACATCTGCTTCGGCGGCGCCGACAGAAGGGATGCCTGGGTGACGGCGTCCGGCACCGGCAAGCTTTACCGGTGCCGGTGGCCGCGTCCAGGGCTGAAGCTGAACTTCAACGCCTAGGCCCAGGAGGGGGGGCGGCCTCCTCAGCTGAGGACCGCGAGGGCTTCGCGGGTGAACGGCTTTAAGTCGTCATTTCGACCCTCGTGGATCTTTTTGGCCCACTCTGCGTCCTGCAGCAGCGCCCTGCCGACGGCCACAAGGTCGAAATCACCCCGATCCAGGCGGCGCAGCAACTCGTCAAGGGACGCTGGGTCTGATGACTCTCCGGCGAAGGCGGCGACAAATTCCCCGGACAGGCCGACCGATCCGACGGTGATGGTGGGCTTTCCAGTGAGCTTTTTGGCCCAACCAGCGAAATTGAGGTCAGAGCCTGCAAACTCCGGCTCCCAAAAGCGGCGCTGTGAGCAATGCAGGACGTCAGCTCCAGCATCCACGAGGGCGCCGAGCCACGTCTGCAACTCAGCTTCAGTTTCAGCGAGCCGAGCGGAGAAATCCTGCTGCTTCCACTGGGAAATGCGGATGATCACCGGATATTCAGGGCCGACTTCACGGCGGACCGCCTGGAGAATTTCCGCGGCGAAGCGAGACCGCTCCGCGATGGTTGGGCCGCCGTAACGATCCGAGCGCTGGTTCACGCCGCCCCAGAAGAATTGGTCGATAAGGTAGCCGTGGGCCCCGTGCAGCTCGACGGCGTCAAAGCCGAGACGCTTAGCGTCCGCAGCCGCGCGAGCGAAGGCTGAGATGGCGTCGGCCACGTCGGCGTCTGACATGGGCTCGCCGAATTTTTTCCCCGGACTAGAAAGCCCGGAGGGGCTGTCATACGGGCCTGGCGGCGTCCATTCGGCGTGCCGCGACCGGACCGCGCCCACATGCCAGAGTTGCGGCGCGATCACTCCGCCGACGTGGTGGACGGCGTCAACGACCTTGCCCCAGGCGTGCAACTCCGCATCGCCCCAAAACCTTGGGATATCAGGATCGTTGACGGAGGCCGGCCGGGCGACGCCGGTGCCTTCGGTGATAATTAATCCAACCTCGTTCTCAGCCCTTCGCCGGTAATAGGCGGCCACCTCATCCGTCGGCACCCCGCCTGGGGAGAAGGAGCGCGTCATGGGCGCCATGACGACACGGTTCTTCAGGGTGAGGCTGTTGAGTTTGAAGGGGCTGAACAGCAAGTCGATCGAGGCCATAAGCCAGGAACCTTTCTGGGTGTGCGGCGCTTTTCGAGCGTAGCGGGGACTGCGCCATGGGCCAGTGAGAATTCCTCATAGCGAGCTCTGTTACGCTTATCGGCCTTCACCTAGAAAGCAAGACGGACGTAGAGCGCCACGGAGGGCGGATGGCCTTGGTCAGATCAGAACTCTCGGGGTCTGTCTGGAAAGTCATGGTCTCCCCAGGTGATGCGGTGGAGATCGGGGAGACCTTACTGATCCTGGAGGCCATGAAAATGGATATACCTGTGGAGAGCCCTTATGCGGGAACAGTCCTTGCCGTACACGTCCGCGAAGGCCAAACCATTGTTGAGGACGTGCTCCTAGCTACCGTGGAGCCGGCTTAAGCTTAAGGGCGGACCCCATGAGGGGGGCGCCAACCCACATCGCGCGCATTCACCCGTCGAAAGGCCACGCTCGAGTATGGATCAGCCGGCTGACTTTCGCCTTGAGCGGGGCGAGGACGGAACGACGGTGTTCCTTAGCGGGGATTGGACCGCCCTCGGCCTCGGGCGGACCGGATCGCGGCTAAGCGCGTCCCTTCGAGGGTTAGGCCCTGTCTTGGCGGACGTGAGCGGCCTTGGGCGGTTCGATAGCGTCGCGGCCTTCGTCCTCCTTTCGGCGGCGCCAGGCCTGATCCTCCGCGGTGAGCGCGGGGATGTCCGCGCGCTCGTGGATCTCGTCGCCAAAACGCGCCCGGCGCAGACCGTCGCCTCCAGGGGCCTGGTCAATCCGGTCTACGGGCTGCTCGTGCGGGCGGGCATGGGGGTTGAAAAGGTCGGATCGGATCTCTTCCAGACCCTGGCTTTCCTCGGTCGCCTGATCGTCACCCTCGGGGCTGTCGCCGTGCGTCCGTCGCGCCTTCGTCTCGCGCCGACTGTCGCACTCATGGAGCGCGCGGGCTTGGACGCCCTGCCGATTGTAGCGGTGACCACCTTTTTCATTGGCGCCACGGTGGCCTTCCTCGGCGCTTCGCTCCTCAGCCAATTTGGAGCCTCGGTTTTCACCGTTGAGCTTATCGGCGTCGCCATGCTGCGGGAGTTCGGTGTGATCATCACCGCGGTCATTCTGGCGGGGCGGTCGGCTTCAAGCTTTGCGGCTGAGCTTGGAGCGATGAAGATGAATCAGGAGGTGGACGCCATGCAGGTCATGGGCGTGGACCCTTTTGAAGCCCTCGTCCTTCCAAGGTTCATCGCTATGCTGACCATGACCCCGCTTTTGACGTTCGTGGCGATCATCGCTGGTCTGGCCGGCGGCATGATGGTGAGCTGGGCGGTGCTTGATCTGTCGCCGACGTTCTTCCTGAGGCGTCTTTTGGACAATGTCGGCGTGGTCAATCTTTACCTCGGCCTCGCCAAGGCCCCGGTCATGGCGGTCGTCATCGCCGCTATCGGGTGCCGTCAGGGGCTCGAAGTGGGCGGGGATGTTGAGCAGCTCGGTCGCCGGGTCACCACCGCCGTTGTTCAAGCGATTTTCTCCATCATTGTAATCGACGCCGTGTTCGCCATGGTGTTTCGGGAGCTGGATATTTGAACCCGACCCTGAATGTGGCCGCACCGCGAAGGACTGCGCCTGACCATGACGCGCCCAAGGTCGTGCAGGTCCGCGGCCTCATCTCGCGGTTTGGCGACACCGTGGTGCATGACGGCCTAGACCTCGAGGTCAGGAAGGGGGAGGTGCTGGGGCTAGTGGGGGGGTCCGGCGCGGGTAAGTCCGTTTTACTCAACACGCTCATCGGTTTGCGCCGTCCGCAGGGCGGCGCGGTGGAAGTGCTTGGGGTCGACGTCTACACGGCCTCGGATCAGGCGCGTCGGGAGTTGGAGAGCCGCTGGGGCGTCCTGTTTCAAAGCGGGGCCCTTTTCTCGGCGCTTTCGGTGCTTGAGAACGTCGGCGCTCCTCTCATCGAGCACACGCGTCTGCCCATGTCCCAGGTGGACGGCGTCGCTGGTCTGAAAATCGCCATGTCGGGCTTGCCTCCGGAAGCGGCGTTCCAAAGGCCCGCCTCCCTGTCCGGCGGCATGCGCAAAAGGGCGGGGTTGGCCCGGGCCATCGTCATGGACCCGGAGCTTCTGTTTCTGGATGAACCGACCGCGGGCCTTGATCCCATCTCCGCCGAGGCCTTCGATGTTCTCATTCGCAACCTTTCCGACACGCTTGGGCTTACAGTGTTCATGATCACCCACGATCTGGACTCGCTCTACGCCATCTGCGACCGCGTGGCGGTTATCGCCGACCATAAGGTTGTGGCGGTCGCCCCCATCCCAGAGCTCGAGCGTTCTGACCATCCGTGGATCAAGGAATATTTTCTCGGGCCGCGCGGGCGCGCGGCCCGGCGGGCGGCAGGAGCTGACTAATGGAGCGCAGCGCGCATTACGCCCTCGTAGGCCTCATCTCCGTTCTCCTCTTCATGGCTGCAGTCGTGTTCGTCTTCTGGTTGGCGCGGTTTCAGCTCACTCGGCAGTACGATGTTTATGACGTGGATTTTAAGGGGCCGGTGAATGGTCTTTCGGTGGGAGGCGAGGTCTATTTCAATGGCATCAAAGTAGGGCAGGTGACCAAGCTGTCCTTGGACAAGCGCGACCCTAACCGTGTGGTCGCTCGCATTCGCACCTCCTCAGACGCGCCGGTGCGCGTGGACAGCATCGGAGATTTGGAGCCCCTCGGAATAACCGGTGTGAACTTCATCCAGATCAGCGCCGGCACAGTCTCCAAACCGCTTCTGAAGGACACGGTGCCCGCGAACGAGGTTCCTGTGATCAGGACCAAGGAAGGCGCCCTTGAGAGCCTGCTGCAGGGCGGCGGCGATGTTCTGACCCGCACCGTTGAGGCCCTGGATCGCGTGAACAGGCTTCTCTCTGACGAGAACATCACAAACGTAGCCGGGACGCTCAATGACGTGCATGCGGTTGCGGACGAGATGAAGACCCAAAGAACAATGCTGGCCGATCTCGATGCGACACTGAAGTCCGTCGATCAGACGGCGCAGCATATTCAAACCTTGGCCGACAGCTCCAATGCGCTCGTCAACGGCGACGGCCGGAAAGCATTGTATAGTCTGGAGGGCGCCGCGGACGAGATTAAGGCTGCGGCCAGCGACACCCGGGCGGTCCTCGCGAAGATCCAGGGACCTGCGGGGAGCTTCGCTGAGAACGGATTGCCGCGAATCTCCACGGCGATTCAAAGCCTGCAAACGGCGACGGACTCGTTGAACCGCGTTCTTTCCGAGATCGAGCAAAACCCGAGGGCGTTCATCGATAAACCCGGGGCTAAGGAAGTGACCCTGCGCCCATGAGGCCTGCGTCGACGAAAGCCGCGCCGGATAGAAGGTGACCCATGATCCTATCGAGGAACGCAATGTCGGTTGATGGGGGTGAGGCGGCGCGCTGGCGTCGGCTGAGGAGCCGCGGCGCTCGCCTAGTTGGGATTTTGGTCCTTGGTGCGCTTGGGGGGTGCGTGTCCCTATTCCCCACGGCCAAGCCCGTGCAGTTGTACCGCTTTGGGGGTTCTTTGTCCTCGCCCGCCGCCGCAGATCCGGCGGCCGCGTCGACGCCGTCGCCGCGCCGGGTCGGTCTCATCATCACAAACATCCTGTTTCCGCGCGAGTCGGCGTCTGATTACATCCTGACCATGACCGGGGATCAGGCGGCGTACGTCGGCGGCGCCCGGTGGGTCGCGCCTGCACGGGTGCTCTTCGAAGAGGCCGCACGCGGCGAGTTCCTAACCAGGACTAAAACCGCAGAGCTCTTAAACGTCGGCGACACAGGAACCGCGGGTTTCGCCTTGCGGTTGGACGTGACGGCGTTTGAGGTCCGCCTGTTTCCCGGACAGAAGATGCCCGCCCTGGTTAGGGTCGCGGTGAACGCGCGTCTGACTGCAGCGGACGGGAAGGTCGTTGGTCAAAAGGAGTTCGCCAGCGAGGTTCGCCTCGCCGATGAGGGGCTCAGGCCCGTGGTAAAGGGATTTGATCAAGCGACGCAGAGCGTCCTGGATGACGTGGGCCACTGGGTCGACGCCGCGGCGTCGCCGTCGTGAGGCGCCATATCAATCGGGCGCCCGGCGGAGTTTATCGGCGCTCGTGAACTGCGCCGGTTGAAAGGCGGGTCGTTATAGGCGAGTGAGAAGCCCTATCCCACGGACGGAGGGCGCATGAGCGGCAAGGTGGTTTCCGACGCGGCCGAAGCGTTGAAGGACGTCCTGTTCGAGGGCATGACGATCATGGCCGGCGGTTTCGGGCTTTGCGGAATACCCGAACACCTCATCGCAGCGATCCGAGAGAGCGGCGTGAAAAACCTAACCGTGATCTCCAACAACTGCGGCGTCGACGGTTTCGGTCTAGGCATTCTGCTCGAGAACGGACAGATCCGTAAGATGATTTCTTCCTACGTTGGCGAGAATAAACTCTTCGAGCAGCTCTATCTTTCTGGAGCGCTAGAGCTGGAGTTCAATCCGCAAGGGACCCTAGCTGAGCGAATTCGCGCAGGCGGCGCAGGGATCCCGGCATTTTACACCAAGACCGGTTACGGGACAGTGATCGCAGACGGCAAGGAGACGCGGGTTTTTGACGGCGAATGGTATGTCATGGAGCGGGGGCTCACGGCCGATCTCGCCATCGTGAAGGCCTACAAGGGGGACGAAGCGGGCAATCTTATCTATCGAAAAACCGCCCGCAATTTTAATCCCATGATGGCCACGGCTGGGAAGGTGACGCTCGTGGAGGTCGAGTGTCTTGTTCCCGCGGGTGGGCTGGATCCGGACCAAATCCACACCCCTGGGATATATGTCGACCGGATTTTCCAAGGGACAGCGTTTGAAAAGCGGATAGAGCGGGTCACGACCCGCCCCGGCGGGGTTGGGGTCAAGGCGGAGGCGGCGTGATGGTGGACCACGCTCTGGGTTGGTCTCGCGAACAGATGGCCGAACGTGCGGCTTTGGAATTGCGCGACGGCTTCTACGTCAATCTCGGCATCGGCATCCCGACCTTGGTCGCCAACTATATTCCTCAGGGGATGACGGTTACGCTCCAAAGCGAGAACGGCATGCTCGGCATGGGGCCGTTTCCTTTTGAGGGGGAGGCGGATGCGGACCTCATCAATGCCGGGAAGCAGACCATCACGGAGCTTGAGACCTCCTCGTTTTTCTCCTCAGCCGATAGCTTCGCCATGATCCGCGGCGGCCATATCAACCTGTCCATCCTGGGCGCCATGCAGGTCGCAGCCAACGGCGACCTAGCCAACTGGATGATCCCCGGCAAGATGGTCAAAGGCATGGGCGGGGCCATGGATCTCGTGGCTGGGGTGAAGCGTGTGGTCGTGGTCATGGATCATTGTGAGAAGTCCGGGGCTCCCAAGCTTCTCAAGGCGTGCTCCCTGCCGCTTACTGGCAAGGGCGTTGTTGATCTCGTCATCACCGATCTCGGGGTCTTTTCCATCGCCAAGCCGACGGGCGCGGTTCTCAAGGTGGTCGAGCTCGCGCCAGGGGTCGACCTCTCCATGGTTCGCGCCCGTACGGACGCGCCTGTCGAGACCTGAGAGGCGCCGGAGCGTTGCCTTAAGATGAGCGCGGGGAGCCCCAAGGTCTGCGACAGGCCCTACCGGTCGCAGACCTTAACTTCGGTCCGACGGGCTTAAGCGGTCAGGGCGGTTAAGACGGCGGCCACATGACCGGGGACCTTCACCTTGCGCCAAATGTGACGGATCCGACCGTCAGGCCCAATGAGAAACGTGGACCGATCTATGCCCATATATTTGCGCCCGTACATGCTCTTTTCGACCCATGCTCCATAGCGCTCCACGACGTCGCTGCCTTCGTCAGAGGCCAGGATGAGATCTAAGGCGTATTTCTTCTTGAATTTGTCGTGGGACGCGACGCTGTCTTTAGACACGCCAATGACGACAGCGTCAGCTGCGCGGAACGCTTCAGCCGCCTCACTGAAGCCCTGGGCCTCGCTCGTGCACCCGGACGTGTCGTCCTTGGGGTAGAAGTAAAGCACGACGGACTTGCCCGCCAACGTCGACAGGGCGACGCTACCGCCGCCGTCAGTCGGAAGGGTGAAGTCCGGGGCCTGGTCAGCGATGTTCAGCTCCGACATGTGTTCTCTCCATTGCTAGTGAACGCGCACGAGCACGATCTTCTTTTTCCCGGCCTGCAGCTTGATCACGTCGCCCTCGCCAAGGTCCGCCGTCGTGATCTGTCGGTGCGGATCCGTCGCCGGAACGTCGTTGACCCTCAACCCGCCTTGTTCCGCCAGACGCCGCGCCTCCGAACGTGACGCGGCCAGCCCGGCGTCGACCGCCAGGACGGCCAGGAGGACGCCGGGCTCCAAGACTTCAGCGGAGAGATGGAACGTCGGCATGTCCACGGAAACTCGGCCGTCGACGAAGGCGGCTCGCGCCGCCGCGGCCGCCGCCGCCGCCGCCGCTGGACCGTGAAGCATGGTGGTGGCTTCCGTGGCGAGAACGATCTTCGCCTCGTTAATCTCTGATCCCTGAAGCGCCTCAAGCCTTGCGATATCGTCCATGGGCAGATCCGTGAACAGCTTCAAAAAGCGGCCCACGTCGGCATCCTCGGTGTTGCGCCAGAACTGCCAGTAGTCAAACGGGGCCAGCCGGTCTGCCTTGAGCCAGACGGCGCCGGCCGCTGTCTTTCCCATCTTGGCGCCTGACGCCGTCGTGATCAGGGGCGTGGTCAAGGCGTAGGCGGACTTCTGATCCACACGCCGGATCAGTTCGACCCCGTTTAGTATGTTGCCCCACTGGTCCGATCCACCCATCTGCAGGGTGCAGCCGAAGCGGCGGTGAAGCTCCAGGAAATCGACCGCTTGCATGAGCATGTAGTTGAACTCGAGGAAGGTAAGGGGCTGTTCCCTGTCAAGCCGCAGCTTCACCGAATCGAACGTGAGCATGCGGTTGATCGTGAAATGCGCTCCGTAGTCGCGGAGAAACTGCACGTAACCCAAGGCGTCCAACCATTCGGCGTTGTCCACAATCAAGGCATCGGTCGGACCGGAACCGAACTTCAGGAAGGGTTCGAACGCGGTTTTCAACGAGGCGATGTTGGCTGCGATCTGCTGGTCGGTGAGCATCTGGCGCTGCGTATCCTTGCCCGAGGGGTCGCCGACCTTAGTCGTGCCTCCGCCCATGACGATGATCGGCTTATGGCCGGTCTGTTGAAGGCGCCGCAGGAGCATGATCTGCACAAGGCTCCCCACGTGCAGGCTGTCAGCCGTCGCGTCGAACCCGATATAGGCTGCGACGGTTCCCTCGAGGGCGGCGGCGTCCAGGTCTTCAGGATGGCTCTGCTGATGTATGTACCCGCGTTCGCTCATCACCCTTAGAAATTCGGAGCGGAAGGGAGGGGGCGTTTTCATGGGAAGTGGTCCTTGGTCGCTAAACGGGCCGGAGACCATCTCCTGGTTGAGACGCCGCCGGCTTGGGGCGGCGAGCGTGGCTCAGCCGCTAAATCGCGTCGCAGTTGCGGTAGGGGCGATAGAGATCAGAGCAGACGCGCATGACGGCTAGCTACCGGGGCCGAGGCGTGGCAGTCAAGATGGCTGCACCCTAGGGAACAGGATGTGGTGCGATGCGTGTCTTAGGATTTATGAGCGGGACCTCCCTCGACGCCGTGGACATGGCGATCCTGGAGACGGACGGCGAGGCCATTCACGGCTTTGGGCCTGCGGGCGAGCGCAAACTCTCCAAAGAGACCCGCGCCATAACCCTCAAGGCCACCAGCGATGCGCGTAGCTGGCGTCGTGGCGCGGCCCCGCCTGCGAGTTTTGCTGAGGCCCATCGCGCGGTCGCCCTGGAGCATCTTGCGGCTGCGCGCGACTTTCTTGAGGCGCACGGCCTATCGCCGGCGGATCTTGATCTGGTAGGCTTCCACGGCCAGACGGTCCTGCACGAGCGCCCCCTGGGCGGCGCGCCGGGAAGAACGGTTCAACTCGGCGACGGCGATCTCCTCGCCCGCGGGCTCGGCGTCCCAGTGATGTTCGATTTCAGGACAGCGGACGTCGCCGCCGGGGGCGAGGGGGCGCCCCTCGCTCCCGCCTACCATGTAGCGCTTGCGCGCGCCTCAGGAGTGGAGGCTCCGGCGGCGGTGCTCAACCTTGGAGGGGTCGCCAATGTGACGCTCATCGGCGCAGACGAAGAGCTCGTGGCGTTCGATACCGGTCCCGCCAACGGGATGATTGATCTCTTAGTGCAGGGCCGGACAGGACAGGCCTTCGATGCGGACGGCGCCCTCGCGCGCGCCGGTCGTGTCGACAGCAAAGCCCTCTCCACCCTTTTGGACCATCCTTATTTTTTGTTGCCGGGTCCAAAGTCACTTGATCGCTACGCATTCTCCCTGGACCCTGTGGCTGCCCTTACTCTGGAGGACGCGGCCGCCACCCTGACCGCGTTTACGGCGGAGACGGTGAGACTGGGCCTGGAACACGCTAAGACGTCTCCCCTCAAGGTGATCGTCGCCGGGGGCGGCCGACGTAATCCAGCGCTCATGGACGCCCTTCGCGAGCGTGTGCGCGCGCCGCTCGCCCTCGCCGAAGACCTGGGGTGGCGCGGTGACGCCGTGGAGGCCGAAGCTTTCGCCTTCCTCGCAGCGCGGGCGTTTCGCGGCCTGCCCATCTCCTTCCCAGGGACGACGGGGGTGGCGGCCCCCTTGACGGGAGGACGCCTCACGCGTCCCTAAGACAGCTCAGCGGCCATCCGCTTATCCAGGTATTGGCCGACGTGAACCTCGATATCGTCCAGGTGGTCGGTCCAGTAATGGTTCGCGCCTTCGATGAGATCATAGTCGATGACAATGCCCTTTTGCGTTCTGAGCTTTGCAACGACGCGCTCCACTTCGTTGGGCGTCGCAACGGCGTCAGCGGTCCCGTGGAGAATCAATCCGGATGCCGGGCAGGGGGCCAAGAAACTGAAATCATAGACGTTGGTCGGGGGAGAGACCGAGATGAAGCCGTCGGTTTCCGGGCGCCGCATAAGGAGTTGCATGCCGATCCAGGCCCCGAACTGGTAACCTGCGACCCAAGTCTGGGCGGCGGTCGGATTGTTGGCTTGGAGCCAGTCGAGGGCGGATGCGGCGTCAGCCAGCTCGCCAATGCCCGAATCGAACTCCCCCTGGCTTCGGCCCACGCCCCGAAAATTAAACCGCAGAGTTGCAAAGCCCCGTTTCATAAAGCATCGGTACAGTTGTACAGTCGGCGCATTGTTCATTTGCCCCCCTGCCTTCGGGTGAGGGTGGAGGATGAGAGCAATAGGCGCGTTCGCCTTTTTTCCCGGAGTATATGCGCCTTCCAGCCGGCCAGCCGCGCCGGTCAATATCACCTCGGGCATTAGCATCCTTCATGCGATGGCCGGTTCTGCCGGCGGGCCATTACTTGACCAGCGTGGTTGGTTTTCCTACATCACGCTTGTCGTCGGTGGTGAAAAAACCGTCCGACGCCGGGCTCTTAGCACAGCCCCAGCCGACGCCGCGTCATTTTTTCGTCCTTCGGCCAACAGGGAGCCGTCATGCGTCTGTCTACGAAAGGTCGCTACGCTGTCATGGCCATGACCGATCTTGCGCGGCACGAAGGCGCGCCGACGCCAGCGAAGGCCGTGTGCCTCTCTGAAATCGCGGCCCGGCAAGAGATCTCCCTCGCCTACCTTGAGCAGCTGTTTGCGCGGCTTCGTCGTGCCGGGCTTGTCAAGAGCGTTCGCGGTCCCGGCGGCGGCTACCGTTTGGCGAAACCCCTCGCAGAGACCAACATTGCTGACATCGTGCTTGCGGTCGACGAACCGCTGCATGCCGTGCGGTGTCGACCCGACGCTCATGGTTGCATGAACGGCGGCCAGCCCTGTCTGACCCATGGGCTTTGGGAGGCTTTAGGGCGCCAGATTGAGACCTTCCTCGCAGGGATCTCGCTAGAGGACGTCCTCGAAAAGAGGATCGGGGCCGTAGAGCCCGTCTGCCGATGAGGCGGATCTATCTCGATTACAATGCGGCCGCTCCTATCCGGCCTGAGGCGCGCGACGCCGCGCTCGCCGCCTTAGAGGCCGGCGGGAACGCATCCAGCGTGCACGCGGTCGGCAGGGCGGCGCGGAGCGTCATCGAACAGGCGCGCGCTCAGGTGGCTGCCCTCGTCGGCGCGGCCTCGAATGAGATTGTCTTCACCTCAGGCGGATCAGAAGCCAATTGCCTCGCCATAGCCAGCGCAGTCCAAAGCGGCGCGGGACGGCTCATCGTCGGCGCTGTGGAGCATCCGTGCGTCCTCGACGCCGCCGCGGCCTGCGGACGCCCCGTAGAGATCCTTCCCGTGGACGGCGACGGCGTCTATAGACTGGATTGGCTCGAGGCGCGGCTGGCGGCTTGGAAGGCGGGGGATGGGCGTCCATTCGTCGCCGTCATGGCCGTCAATCATGAAACCGGCGTCGTTCAGCCCATCGCCTCCGCCGGGGCCCTCGTGAAAGCCCGGGGTGGATGGCTCCATGTGGACGCCGTCGCCGCTGCGGGGCGCATTCCTTTGTCATTTCCTGGGATGGGCGCCCACACCCTCGCCCTGTCCGGCCACAAGATTGGAGCAGCGCCAGGATGTGGGGCGCTGGTCTTCACCTCTGAGGCGCCGCTGCGCCGCCAGATTCACGGCGGGGGGCAGGAGTTGGGGTTGCGGGCGGGTAGTGAGAACATTCCGGGGATCGTCGCCTTCGGAGCCGCCGCGTCCTGCGCCTTGAGGGGAGCGGCGCCGGTTGCGGAGGTCGAGGCCGCCAAGGAACGCGCGGCCCGACGTCTTCTAGAAGCGGGCGCGGTTCGTGTTGGCTCCGGCGCTGAGGTTGCGCCGGGCGTGCTCTGCCTGGCCATGGAGGGCTTCGCCTCCCATCTCCAGGTTATGGCCCTTGACCTTGACGGCGTCATGGTGTCCGCGGGCGCCGCATGCGCGTCCGGTAAGGTTACACGGTCGCCGGTTTTGACCGCCATGGGTCTGGGCGATCTCGCCGATTGCGCCCTTCGCGTCAGCGGCGGGTGGGCGACTAAGCCGGCCGACTGGGACGTTTTCGCCGAGGCTTGGCTTTCCGCATATCAGCGCCATTCCGCGCGTCGCCGTTTGAAGGAGGTCGCTTAACGTTATGGCTGCTGTCACCGAAACCATCGAAGCGGTCGAGGCTCTCCAGGGCGGCGACAAGTACCGCCATGGCTTCATTACCGATATTGAGCAGGACTTTGCGCCCAAAGGCCTGAGCGAAGACACCGTCAGGTTTATTTCTGCCAAGAAGGGCGAGCCCCAGTGGATGCTGGAGTGGCGCCTTGAGGCGTTTGAGCGTTGGAAAGCGCTGGAGGAGCCCGATTGGGCCAAACTCAGCTTTCCCCGCATCGATTACCAGGACGCCTACTACTACGCCGCTCCAAAGACCTCGACAGGACCGGCGAGCCTGGATGAGGTGGATCCGAGCATCCTTGAGACCTACGCCAAGCTCGGCATTCCGATACGCGAACAGGAGGTCTTGGCTGGGGTTGTTGGAGCCGCCAAATACGCGGTCGACGCTGTCTTTGACAGCGTCTCCGTGGTGACGACATTTCGGGCGGAGCTGGCGAAATCCGGGGTGATTTTCTGTCCGATTTCAGAGGCTTTGAAGGATTATCCTGATCTTGTCCGTCAGTACCTCGGCAGCGTCGTTCCGGTGTCGGACAACTATTTCGCCTGCCTAAACTCAGCTGTATTTTCCGATGGATCGTTTGTTTACATCCCTCCCGGGGTCCGCTGCCCCATGGAGCTGTCCACCTATTTCCGCATCAACGCCTCGTCCACGGGTCAGTTTGAACGCACGCTCATTATCGCCGACCGGGGGGCCTACGTCTCGTATCTAGAAGGGTGCACCGCGCCGATGCGCGATGAGAACCAACTCCACGCCGCCGTGGTCGAACTGGTTCTCCTGGACGACGCCGAGATCAAGTACTCGACGGTTCAAAATTGGTACCCGGGCGACGCGGAGGGCAAGGGCGGAATCTACAACTTCGTCACCAAGCGCGCGGATTGCCGGGGAAAGCGGTCCAAGGTTTCTTGGACCCAGGTTGAAACCGGCTCCGCGATCACCTGGAAGTATCCGTCCTGCGTGCTGCGGGGCGACGGTTCGCAAGGCGAATTCTACTCCATCGCCATCACTAACGGCCGCCAACAGGCGGATACGGGCACGAAGATGATACACCTCGGTCGCGACACGCGCTCGCGGATCATCTCGAAGGGCATTTCCGCAGGAAGATCGTCGAACACCTACCGCGGTTTGGTGTCGAGCCACCCCAAAGCGCTAGGCGCGAGGAATTTCACCCAGTGCGATAGCCTGCTCATCGGTAAATCCTGCGCGGCGCATACGGTCCCCTACATCGAGGCGCGCAACGGCCGCTCCACTTTCGAACATGAGGCGACGACCACGCGTCTCTCGGACGAGCAGCTTTTCTATTGCCGCCAGCGCGGCCTTTCTGCTGAGGAGGCGGTTGCGCTCCTCGTCAACGGGTTTGTGCGCGAAGTCATGCAGAAGCTGCCAATGGAGTTCGCTGTCGAAGCGCAAAAGCTCGTAGCGGTCAGTCTGGAAGGGAGCGTTGGATGAAGCACGCCCCTCCTTGTCTCATGCAGGCGTTCGACAACGCCGGTCCCGTCTTCCAAACGAAAGGCCCTGCCGCCTGATGCTTAGCGTTCGTAACTTGCACGTGTCGGTGGGCGATACGCCCATTTTGAAGGGTTTGGACCTCCATGTCCCTAAGGGTGAGGTCCACGCCATCATGGGGCCCAACGGCGCTGGAAAATCCACCCTTAGCTACACCCTTGCCGGGCGGGACGGTTATGTCGTCGATCAGGGTTCCGCAACCCTTGACGGGGAAGATCTTCTCGTCCTCGGACCTGACCAAAGGGCGGCCAAAGGGATATTCTTATCCTTCCAATATCCCCTTGAAATCCCTGGGGTCCCAGCACTCACCTTCGTGCGTTCGGCGCTGAATGCACAACGTAAGGCGCGGGGTCAGGAGGAGATCGGCGCCCCTGATTTTCTCAAGCTCGTTCGCGCCGCCGCGGCCGGGCTGAAGATGGATTTCGAGATGCTGCGCCGCGGGCTCAACGTGGGGTTCTCCGGTGGGGAGAAGAAGCGCATGGAAATCCTTCAGGCCGTCATCCTGGAGCCGCGGCTCCTCATATTGGACGAGACCGATTCAGGGTTGGACATCGATGCGCTCAAGATTGTCGCCGAGGGTGTGAACGGCCTGCGCAGCCCTGAACGGTCCATGCTGGTCATCACCCACTACCAGCGCCTCCTTGATCATATCCGTCCGGATCGGGTTCATGTCCTCGCCCACGGCAAGGTGGTTGAATCTGGCGGCCCCGAATTGGCGCTGGAGTTAGAGCGCGCGGGCTATGATAAATATGGCGCGAGGGACGCGGCGTGAGCGTCGCAGCGGCCATTTTGAAGGGCGATGCCGACGCCCTTCCAGGGCGTCGCGATGAGGCGTGGCGATGGACGGACTTGCGGTCCCTCTACCGCGTCATGCCAGCCCCTTCGCCGGCGTCGGATCGTCCTGCGGCCAACCCGTTGTTTTCTTCGCTGCAGGCGCAGGAGGTCCTCTACGCAAATGGCCGGGCGATCGGGCCTGTGATTTCCGTACTCGACGCAGGCGCCAAGCGCCGGCTTCTCCGCCGCTTTGTCTCCGCGTCCCCTGACCGCTCGCATCATGTGAGTTGTGATCTGCAGGTCGAGGAGAAAACTGATCTTTTGCTGATCGATAGTTTTGAGGGCGTTGCGTCCGGATACCTCTCAAGTTTTTCGGGTACGCTTAAGGTGGCTTCCGGCTCGCGCGTTGAGCGGGTCGTCATCGTTGAGGACGCGGCCGATGGCGTCTCGGCGATTAGGCTTGACGTCGAATTGTCCGCCGGCGCGGATTTCGCTCAAACGGTTCTTTTGGGCGGCGCATTGCGCCAGCGCGTAGAGACCCGGGTCATCCAGGGACCGGGCGCGCGCCTGAGGCTCGACGGCGTTAATTTGATCGACGGCGCGCGTCACGGCGACCAGACCACGTACGTGACCCACCAAGGTTTGGGGGGCGCTAGCGATCAGCTCGTGAAGACCGTCGTCGCGGGTCAGGCGCGGGCGGTGTTTCAGGGTCGCATCGTGGTCAGCGAGGGTGCTGACGGAACCAACGCCCGGATGGGATCGCACGCCTTGGTGCTTTCGGATCGCGCAGAATACGACGCCAAGCCGGAACTTGAGATCTACGCTGACGACGTTCAATGCGCCCACGGGAACTCCGTCGGGTCGCTCGACGAAGACGCGCTCTTCTACATCCGAACGCGCGGCGTGCCGGACGCCGCAGCACGGGCCATGCTCACCACGGCGTTCGTGGGCGAAGTCGTCGCGCGGATAGGAGACGACGAGGCGCGGGCCCTCGCCGACGCCCTTGTGTCCTCACGTCTTGGAGGCCTGCGGTGACGGACGGCGCATCCTCGTGTTCCACGATCCACGCTGCGAAACCCCAGACGGGGTTTGATGTGCAAGCTGCGCGGGCCCAATTCCCCATCCTTGCGCGCCACATCAACGGACGCCCGCTTGTCTACCTCGATACCGGAGCATCGGCGCAGAAACCTCGCGCCGTCATCGAGGCGATGACGCATTTCATGGAGAACAGTTACTCCAACGTGCACAGGGGACTTCACACCCTTGCCAATGAAGCGACGGATCTTTTTGAAAAGGCGCGTGAAAGCGTAGCCGGTCTCATTGGCGCGAAGAGCGCAGAAATTGTCTTCACCAAGAGCGCGACCGAGGGGATAAATCTTGTCGCTGCCGGACTTGGTCACACCCTCTCGCCAGGCGACGAGATCCTGATCACTGAATTGGAGCACCACGCCAATATCGTTCCCTGGCACTTTCTGCGGGAACGGAAGGGCGTCGTGCTCCGCTTCGCCCCCATCACCGATGACGGCGCCCTGGACATGCCTGCGCTCCTCTCCCTGATCGGGGCCAAGACGCGCATCGTGGCGACGACCCACATGTCAAACGTGACCGGAGCCGTCACGGACACCGCCCCCATCGTCGCGGCGGCGAGGGCCGTCGGCGCCAAAGTGCTCTTTGACGGGTGTCAGGCGATCGCTCATCGGTCCGTGGACGTCAGAGCGCTCGGCTGCGATTTCTACGTGTTCTCTGGTCACAAGCTCTACGGTCCAACCGGCGTCGGCGTCCTCTATGGACGCAGCGAGGCGTTGGCGGAACTGCCCCCCTACCAGGGCGGAGGAGAGATGATCGCCTCGGTGTCACAGGAGACGGTCACTTACGCGGCGCCGCCGCACCGTTTTGAGGCGGGAACGCCGGCCATCACCGAGGTTATCGGCCTCGGCGCCGCGGTTGATTGGCTGTCCACCCTGGACAGGAACGCAATCGCCGCCCATGAGCACGCGGTATATGAACGCGCCGTCTCGGCCCTGTCTGGTCACAATTGGCTACGAATTCTCGGAGTATCGCCAGGTAAGGGCGCGATTTTGAGCTTCACCGTCGAGGGCGCCCACGCCCATGACGTGGCGCAGATCCTCGACCGGTACGGCGTGGCGGTACGTGCGGGGACGCACTGCGCTGAACCCCTGATGCGGCGGTTTGGGGTGGCCTCGAGCGCCCGAGCCTCGTTCGGTCTCTACAACACCCTCGAGGAGGCGGACGCCTTCGCGGAGGCCTTGATTAAAACCCGTAGTTTCTTTGCCTGACGGATCCGCACACCATGGATGACGCACCCCAAATCATCGAAGCTGAGGTGTCCGCGCTTCCCCAAGAGGAGCTGGACCGCTTGACGGATGCTCTGATTGAAAAGCTCAAGACGGTCTATGACCCCGAGATCCCTGTGGATATCTATGAGCTGGGTCTGATCTATAAGGTCGACGTCTCCGACGACAAGGATGTCGTCGTTGAGATGACCTTGACCGCACCGGGCTGTCCGGTGGCGGGTGAGATGCCCGAGTGGGTCCGCGAGGCGGTCATGGCTATTGAGGGGGTGAAGTCCTGCGCAGTCAATATCGTGTTTGAGCCGCCCTGGGATCCATCGCGCATGTCTGATGAAGCCCGCCTTGAGCTCAACATGTTTTAAGGCGAGGACATGACGATGAACCTTGAGACCAGCCTTCCAACCAGACGCAGACCCCGCCCCAAGCTCGTAACCCTCACAGACAGGGCTGCGGAACGGGTTCGGGAGATCATGGGGACGGCGCAGACCCCCTGCATAGGGTTGCGGGTGGGGGTGAAGAACGGTGGCTGTGCGGGGCAGGAGTACGTCCTTGAATATGCGCAGGCGGCGGACCCTCTAGATGAGCAGATTGAGGACAAGGGCGTGACCCTCCTCATTGAACCGAAGGCCGTCCTTTTTCTTGTGGGTACGGAGATCGATTACGAGACCACGCGGCTTGCCTCGAAGTTCGTGTTCCGCAACCCAAATCAGACTGATGCATGTGGGTGCGGTGAAAGCGTCACCATCGTTCCAGCGACCCTTGAGGAGTGAGAAGAGCGAGTTTGCGAGCCGGATCCAGGGGGGGCGATCGGACCATAGGGCCCCGCTCCCGCCGCCTAGGGGACATGCCCCGACGCCTCGGAGGTCCTGTCTATGGGTGAGGTGACCTCGGTTCTCGTCTACTCCATGGGCGAGGTAATCGGGGACGGACTGATCAAGCTGCCCTTCATCGCCTCCCTAGCCGAGGCTTTTCCCCAAGCCCGTCTGACGTGGTGCGCGGCCAAGGGGCAAACGGTCTACGCGTCAAGTCTGAAGCCCATAGTGGACGGCCTCATCCATGAGGTGGTCGATTCAGGGGTGACGGGGATCCGCGTCTCCGATCTTCTGCTATTGCGCAGACCTTTTGCCGGACGGCGGTTTGATCTGGTCATAGACACGCAAACCAATGTCCGCCGCTCCCTCGTCGCGCGCCGCGCCGCACGCCTCTTCATCTCGCCCGCCCTTGGGTTCCGATTATCCCATCGTAAGCCTCACGGCGAATTTCCCGAGGCGCTTGTCGATCGGCTACAGACCTTGGCGTCCCTGGCCTGCGACCGTGCCGTGCCGGCCCGTCCCATCGCCCTGACCAATCCTCGCGCGAAACTGGCCGCCGCCGCCGTCCTTCCGCTCGGCCCGCCCTATGTGGGCTTTGCGCCAGGGGCCGGAGGGCTTTCCAAGCGCTGGCCGCTGGATCGCTTCATCGCCCTCGCCAGAATGCAAAGGGACGCCGGGCGTACGCCAGTTTTCTTGCTCGGTCCGAATGAAGGCGACATGCTTGAGCCCATCCGGGCTGCATTGCCATCAGCCCTTTTTCCCGAGTTCGAGCGGGCCGATCCATACAGCGACGTGCATGGACCCCTCCTGGTGGTCGCCCTGGCGTCTCGCCTTCTCGCAGCCGTCGCCAACGACGCGGGTCCAGGCCATATGCTGGCCGCTGGGGGCGCCCCCCTTTTGAGTTTGCAAGGCGACCGGCGTAAGGCGGTGAAGTTTCATCCCGCAGCACCGCGCTTGGCGATGCTCATCGCCGAGGACTTTGGCCCCGGGGACGGCGTCGCCAACATTCCCATAGACGCCGCCGCGCACGCGCTAGAAAATCTGGTTTCGGAGGGGGCATGACGCTCATCCACATTCCGGTGTCCGCCGGCGAACTCGTGGACAAAATCACCATCCTGCGTGTGAAAGCGGCGCGGATCGATCCGGCCAAGAAGACGAACGTCCTGCGCGAACTTGCACTCCTCGAGGCTGTCGCCGCAGACGCCCTTCCAAAGGGACTCGACGCGCTTTTTGCCGAACTTGAGGCGGTGAACGCGACGTTATGGGACATCGAGGAGGGCAAGCGGGAGTGCGAGCGCCGCCAGGCGTTCGATGACGCTTTTATCGCCCTGGCGCGGAGCGTCTATGTGGAGAACGACAGACGCGCCGCGATCAAGCGTCGCATTAATGAAGCAACTGGGTCCAAGATCGTGGAGGAGAAAAGCGTCA
>Ga0209208_10001027_pt1 | contig 38784 bp, 24 predicted proteins | sample S1TSphfallax_3_FD_187694 | JGI IMG/M metagenome (GOLD analysis project Ga0209208, IMG submission 187694) | Host-associated microbial communities from peat moss isolated from Minnesota, USA - S1T2_Fd - Sphagnum fallax MG (SPAdes) (version 2) | ecosystem: Host-associated > Plants > Peat moss >... | reverse complement strand
AAAAAAAAAAAAAAAAAAAAAAAAAAAAAAAACCCCAAAAAAAAAAAAAAAAAAACCGCAATGACAATGCGTAGTAAGAGCTTTTTAGGTGCTACCCGTGGATTGTAGCGAACACAAGCACCGATTTGCAAGGGATCCAAACTGTTCGATCACAGGGGTGGGTCTGGACCCTCGGGGAAGAAAGATTGGGTGCTTCGTTTCAGCTGTCTTTTAACTAGAGAAAGTTGGCCAAAAACCGAAATTAAAAATTCGAAAAAGAAGTGATTTTGGAGCTTTTCATTCGCCAAAAGTGAGGGGAAAAAAACGTAAAAACCGCCAGATTCATATACTTGGTTTTCATTGTGTAGCCAAAAAGAATGAAGGATGATTATATTTTTTCACTTCATTTCTGATTTATAGCCAGATTTGGCTAAATCTTCCTAGAGATGATCGCCACTATGGCTACAAACAAAAATTCCCTAAAAAAACCCACTTGCTTCGTTTTTGGGAGCTATAGAAAGTAGAAGTGTAAAAGTGGAGGAGTTGCTGAAGAAAGAGATTGTGGGAGTTTGGGCTTGATGCCATCTTCTTCGCAAAAAGAGAATGATCTTCGTCTCATTGTTGTACAAGGATTATTGTAGCTGCTTTGTTCTTGCCATCTCGCTTGGTTTTTTTTTTCCCTTTTTTGTTGGCCCTACTTACTGAAGCAACTGTTGAAGGAGACAAGAAGGGATAGCGTCATAGAGGAACAGAGATGCGGTCTTGCGGTTTGGTGGATGGAAGAAGGCTGGTTCACCATGGCCCTATTAGTAGTAGTAGTTGTTCCTCTCCTCACTCCCTTGGAAGAAGAACGTGCCCACAACAACGCTCTACTACTGACTACTCCACTCCCAAGCGACCAATTTGTCGATATGTCTCCCCTCAAGGATTTGGAGTTCCACAAGCTTCGAAGTCGCAGCGCAAAGCCTTGAGTGAGAAGAGAAGGAGCACCGGAGTTTTCTTCTTCACCAAAGAGAACTTTGTTAGTAGTAGTAGCTCATGGGGTTCAAGAAATGCAGTTTCTTCCTCAGAATTGATACCGGTGGTGCAAGCGATTGACCATCGTCGGGATGGAGATGCTACAAATGCAGGGGAAGACGACTCCTCGCCTACACAAGGGTATGCGCAGAGCGACGACCCACAGGACTTCCCACAGGGAAAGGATTCTGTGGAGTCGGAGAAGGAGGAGGAGGAGGAGGAGGAGGGTGTGCGTATTGAAGTGGCTCCATCCGTCTTGCCCATACTCGAGAAAGCTGAAGTGTTGTCTGGAGAAGCGAAGGGTGGGTTTAGTCTGATCGAGAGGAATCAGATGAAGAGGCAAGCTCAATTTGCTGCTGCTGCTGCTGGGAAGGGTAGCGACAAGCAGCAGCAGCAGCCAGCAATTATCCCTCTCTCCTTCGATGCTGATGCACGAATGAATGAGGGGCGCTATGAATATGCGTTCTCTTCCAGGCTTGATGAAGATGAAGAATTCTTGCAGATCAACACTCTGGATGATTTTTATCCTGGTTTTGCAATTCTACTAACTGATGCATTGCTTGAGCTTGGAGATTTGATGAAGCTCTTTGGTGATGGCACCTTCTTCTCAATCCAAGCCCTCTCCAGAGCAAGAAGGGTTCCAGGCAAGATCTCCAGCTCAACAAAATTTCCAGAGGATTCGCAACTGAGAAAGTCTCTAGAGGGGATTCTTGTTTATGTGCAGGCACTGTCTTTCTTCATCTCTTCCTTGTTTTGTGGTCCTGATGGGAAGATTCTCAACACAGATGAGAACCTGGACACTGAGGCTGACTTGCTCTACAACATGTACTATAAATACAAACACAGGCAGACCCTGACAGTGCCGCTTGAGGAGAATGAGCTCCTTGAGCAGGTGCTGAAACACACTTCCTTTGTTCCTGATGGCAAGGCTCGCAGGTGTCGGCAGGGCCTTATGTTCCCAGGGAATTTCAAAGAAAGGCCAGCAGCCCTTGTGAGGAATGAGATCCAAACACAACTTGACAAAAGGTTTGAGGGCTTAATTGCCATCCTTGTTGACAAGGAGCTTTTTGAGGGTGAGAAGGGATGTCTCATAGCACACAGCAATGAGCTTCTGTCATTCTCATTACCACAGCAAGGTGATACTATACTTTTCTCCATGCTACTTCTTGGAGCCTTTGTGGGATGCCTACAATATCCAGATGCAGATCCAGGTTTTGATGATTTCTCCCTTTGGCAGAGGAGCATAGTAGGACTGGGATTATTAGGAGTTGGTGCCAGTGGCTGGCTAGCTAGAAAGGCCACTGCTGCATTGTACAACGTGTCACACATGGTGAGGCTGCCCTTTTATTTTCCTGTGCCACATCAAGGGGCATTAGGTTTTCTAGTGTTTTATAAGGGCTGTCTTCCCCACCGAACTTGCCTCCTTGATCTCTCTCTTTCCAGTACCTGTGCTTCTCTCGCCTTCTCTGTTGCCCTAATTTGGGCCAGTCCCTTGGTATGGGGATCATTGTCAGCAACTACAGCAGACTTTCGTGGCTTCCTGTTGGTTCCTGAGCAAATGTTTGCCTACTCCAGCCCACTAACATGGCTTCTCCACAAGCTCTCCTTAGCTACTCTGAGTGGTGAAGTTGGGCAATTGGACTTGGTTGTGAGTCCACTAGCTTTGGCTGGCTTCCTGGGGCTTCATTTCACAGCCATGGCACTTCTGCCACTGGGGATTTTGGATGGCGGCCGCATTGTGACAGGGGTTCTTGGCCGAGGTGTGCAGCACATAACAACCGGCTCCACTTTCTTGGTCACAGCAATTTTGTTCCTTACCACAAGCCCTTTGTTAGGACTGGCATGGATGATTTGCTCCACACCAGCACTTATGGATGACTGGTTTCAGCTAGATGAGGCAACACAGCCCAGCCTTATTCGGAAAGCTCTTGGACTCACCCTTGTTGCAGCTTCTGTGGCCACATTCATTCCATCTCTCAATTGAAAGATGTTTGCACAAATGGGTTGGTGGCTGTGATTATCAAAGATGTTCAATCTGGGCATTTCAATGCCTCTGGGTCATATGGCTTTACACGATTCAGACTTCATGGCTTCCTCTTGGTGACAATGACAGAATCAAGGATCTTAATCAAGCTGTCATTTGCACCCTAGTTAGCATCTGTATTTTGTATGTAAACAACTGAGTGCTTTAGAATCTGCCTTGATTTTGAATTTAGAACAAGGTTGAGATTGGAAAGGCCCTACCTGTGCTTTGATACAAAGAGAATGAAGCAATCTGTTGTCTTCAGAGTGTGCATCTAGGGTGTATTGGTTAGGGTTTTGATGCTGTGAATATCAATTTGCACAAGACCTTTCAAAGTAAGGTGATGTAGTGTTGCATTCACCTATGTTGGCCTTCTCAGTGGCAAATCTGCAAACCAAAGATTGTCAATTTGGATTGGTTATCTTTGTACATGAATTTGGGAACAGTTACTTGTGACCTTAAGTAGTACCCTTGTGTAATTCACATGAATATGGGGAATGTTCTGTTTCTTCTTCCAGGGGGTGGCATCAGGAAACATTGATTTCAGAGAATTCCTCAGAGAAACCTCGCATGGACTTCACCATAGTGTAGTGAACAAACTACTTGGCATGTCCCAAATGATCACTGTTAATTTTTTCTCTGAGTGCTTCATGAGTAGGGTAAAGGGCATTACACACTGTGAACTGAGGGTGGAGCCCAAGGTCTGAGGTGTAATGCTCTGCTGCCAGGGCATTACCTGGTAGAGTAAACAAGATTCACCTGTATGGTGGCCCCTCCTGCTGTGCATGCAGTTAGGAGGGCCTGCCATATGGGCGACCTTGCATTGGGACATTGCACAACTGAAATGTGCCGCCATTGCAGTTATTACGAATACTAAATGCACTTCTACACAACTACACATGGTTGCAATCGACCTGAATCTTCGTTATGTGAACACAGTGAAAGGAAAATGGGATACCTTAGAATGTGAAAAGGTCATTTTTGTTAAAGAAATAACTTATGGAATAGTAAACTATGCAAATCACAATCTTGTGTCTCTTCTTGAATGTTAACCTTCATCAATAAGTCTAAGTTTAGTAGAGAAACATGAAGACAAACCTCTTCATTCCTCCAAGAGAAATTGCAAACCACAAATAGAATCTTAAAGCACCAGCAGAAAGTTTTTAGTGTATTTGTAGGGCATGTTACCAAGTGGAACTTTTCCTTCGCAAAGTGTGTGGTGTTTTGAAAAAGTGTGAAAAGTGGAATGCTCCCTCAGACAGGCATTTCATTTGTTTCTGCTGCCAGTGCTTTATGTTGGTTAACACACCTTGCTCCAATGCCCTCGGAGCAGCGCATTCCCTAAATAAGTGCCCGTCCAAGACAGAGAGTGCCCCTCATTCCACCTTGGGCCCAAGGCAGAGAGTGCTCCTCGGTTCCACCTTGGACGGAGCCTTATTTCAGGGACACATCCCACTCCACGCCGAGGTCCATACCCTACTCAAAAACCCACACCAATGCTTGATGAAAACCCCAAGATCCCTAGGATGACAAATTGTGGAAGAAGAAAAACCAGATGAAAGCAGAATGAAGAGAATTAGTGTTCATCCAATGTCGTTAGTTTTCATCCAACGAGAATGTTCGAACCCCAAATGGGCTCCTCCTCAAGCTCTGCAGCAACTAACTCTGCGTAAGCCTCTACAACATTACCTAGTTCTGACGTCGCAGTGTATCTATTCTGACAATTCTGAACGAGGAGGCGATAGTTGTCCGCTTGACCCTTGTGTCTTTCTCTGAGATGTGAGAGCTTTGAGGTCCTGCCAGGTTCACAATCAAAGACCATCGCAGAGATTCCCTGAGTTCTGACACAGGACTCGTTAACGTTTTGGGTGGCGCTGGTGGCAGCAAACCTAACCCACATTGCATTACTGCCACTTTGTTGTGACCAAAACCCGCATTTCCAGGTGGGATACATTTCGTAACTCTGATCTAATATTCGCGATCTCTTATTTGAAGTAGCGGAAAGGACTTCACTTGGTCTCTATGGAACTCCAAACATGAGATTTATTTATGGGCGGGTATGCATGGCGTGATGATCAGCAGTGTAGTCTGCACCAAACCCTTGTTAGGTTAATAGCTTCATATCTGCGCTCAAACCTTGGATGATCAAGCTCCACATTTAACTAGATTCCTTGACGATGTCTCTAGTAGGAAAGGCACCTTCTCAATTGCGTCGGTTGTAAGATAATTGGCAAACTGGCTTTTTGTGTTGGTGCCTGCCTCTTTGGCTGGATATTGGCAACACAAAAAAAGTCATTTGCAGAGCTCTGGCATGCAGTAGCAGGTAACAGAATTCCTCATTCTCATAGTAGGGTTGCTGTGTGTAGATCTAATTATGAACTATTTACTATGGACTTTGCTGTAGTGCTGTGAGGGATAGACTTTGACATTCTTATATCAAGATTGCTCAACAATGGATCTGGCTAGGAGGGCATGTGTCAGGGAAGTCCACCTTATGATGGGGAAGTCACAGTTTAAAACTGTATCAGTGGGACAAATCTAGGGTTCATGGTAAAGATGGGACTTGTCAACCATCCATCCACAGGGATTTGTTCCAGATCAGAGTCTGGGGTTGATGGAGGACTACACCATGCACTTGCAGGGGATGAGATTTCTTGTGTCATGTTTAGGGTTGCTCTGAGCTTTTGCTTATTGCAACTTTATGCTCTCTGTTTGCAGTTGTACTGTAAGGGATTCACCATGACTGAACTCCAGGTTTGACAGGTCTAGATACAATCACACAAGAACTATCTTTGCCAAGGGTATTGGCTTTACATAAGGTGACAACACAATGATTGGGATCTGTGGGCTCTTTCTTGGGTTCAAGGTAGACTGAGGGCATCTGGGGTTTTGTTTTGCTGCTGATATGCAGGTTTTTTCAGCAAGTGAGCACATTGAGTGTGTTAGAGCTCAGGTTATGGAGAAGTTGGGCATGGCTTTGGCCTTTCTGGGGCCCGGTGGCAACAATGTTGTCATTTTGTGGGTTCTGGCAGCATCTTTCTGAAGAAGGTTGAATAGGAGAGATAAGACTGCTTCACAGATAGTGCGTCTCTGCTGAAGACCGAGCAGCATTTGACTTTCCAGGTGAGCCAAAGACTGGCTGCTCTGAGACTTGACATATAGTGAAGATTGAGTTAGTCTGGATTCAAAGTTAAGATCTTTGTGGGTCAGATAATTGAGAAAGGGCTTGTCCCACAGAGAGTAGAAGTTTTCTCCGCTCGTCCACAGGATATAATTTAGATCTCCAAAGTCTAGACACTGCTCTAATGATTCTAAAAAACCTACAGCAGTGGCATGACCAAGGATGAGAGGGGGCAAAAGTGGTTATGGGAAGACATTGTGTACAATATGCCAGAAGGTGCTGGCCATTGAAGCTCTGCAAAGTTTCTGCACCATACATAAATGAAAATCAAAGTTTCATTTTCATCTTCCAGTTATCACCTAGATGATTTGAAACCTACTTGTCCATGCAAGTGTTGGGACCATGAAGGTGTATTCCATTTTTGTAGGCAATTGATTTATCTCAAGGGGTGTGGCAGCATCCTCATTTGAAATCCAACCCTTTTTTAAGTATCTGTTTTCCAGAGTCTTGTAAGTAGACCATTGAAACTTGTGCAATTCTGGAGAAACATTGAGGTCACAACCTTGTTTATGTAGTTTCTACCATGAACAGCACGATAAAATTTAGGAGCTTGGTGAATTTTCTGATCAAAGTGTTTTGCGGTCTCCTTCAGATGAGTCAACATTTGAAGGCCAGTGTGCTCAAATTTGGGAGCTTGGTGAAAGGTTTGGTGAAAGTGTTGAGGGGTCTTCCTCCAGATGAAGCTGTGCATGGACACACCATAGCCATTGAGGAACAGCTTGCACGGGTAAGAGGGTGTTCTTTTGGGTTTCTACTGCTGGTCTCAATTCCTTTTCTTTCTTTCAGTTGCCCAGAGCTGGGAAGTTTCCAAAATCATTGATGGATAAATTGGTTCCTTTCTCCTCTAGATTCTCTCACTGTGAAATAACAAAACATAAAAGAAACAGTGGACAGTGCTTTCTTGTTTTGTCTAGAGTGCTTTTGCAATTTGATAGTAGTGAGGACCAACATGATCATGGTCTGTGAGTCTTGGTTTATGTTGCATGCCTAGTAGTTACACTGGGGTTTCCTAGCTTTTTGAGGTTAGGATCCCCTTCTCTAGTCAGATCAAGGTCAAGAATAGGCTATAACTGTCAAGGGGTTAAAGCTTCGGGAGCACAGATTAGCCCGTCAGAAAGAGCGTGAAGCAGCAGCCTTGAAAGATGTCAAATCACTGGTTGATGAAATGAAGCATCTCCAAACCAATCTCACTGCCGCTGTATGCTCCTTTCACTCTTGTACATTTGATGGCCCTTCTTTTCAAAAAATCATATCGAACCATGACTGTAAAAGCTGCAGAAAGGAAATAATAATGTAGACATAAATTGACTTTGGATTTCAGTGGGGCCTAGTCTTCATATATGATGTTCTTGTTCTCAGAGAGGAAGCCCATTCCTGTTGTGGTTAGTTATGCTAACAGATGCATAGAAACTGGGCCTATTGTTTGGAGCTCGCAGGAAGATGCAGCTGTGGAGTATGTAAACCAAATTGGTGAACATGCTCAAGAGCAGTTGGAGGTTGATTTGAAAGAAACATTGATGACAGTGATGAAGCAAAGGCAACAAGTTGGTATAGATGTACCCCGTGCTGATCCAGTTGCTTTGACTGCTGCATCTCCCCCCTGTGAGTCCCCACATGAGTCATTCTTGACTACAAAGAGAACAGAGACACTTATGTCAACAGCAGTTGATTTGCAGCATGCAGAAGGTAAATCTTCAATCTGAGCCTGTGGGAAATTATTACTGAAGAACCCTTGAATTTGGTACCTTTTGAAACTGGCATCCGAAAACATGTGGCAAGCACAAGGTAGTGTGGTTCTTTTTTAGTGCAAGGACATGTAAATGCATAGCTAGAAATTAGAAGTGATTCACCAAAAGCTACCGTTATTGCTGGTGCAAAACCAGGATTTGGCAAATAGTTTCCTGTAGAACATCAAACTGGCTGCTAATGTACTGTTGCCTCCCATCACACTTGCTACAAACTTCAAATGAACAGGTCTGCAAATCAAACTGAAAATGTCCCTGTTGTATCTCACCAGATTCAATATATTGTCTCCATCATAAGTTTGTCAGTTCCACATGGTTTCTCCATCCCCATAGCAATTGCCTGCCTTGTAGCATGCCAATCACAGGTTCATGCTTTTACTTCTAGAGATGACAGTGCAATCCATAGAGTTCCAAGTCCCTAAAACCAACACATGGATCCTGTGGGGATGGGTTCCTTAATTGCTGCAACTTTACATTACATTTTAGGCTTCAAGTGGTTCACATGGCCCTGGTGTATGGGTACCTTGTGCTTGCGGACTCACTCTTACTCTTTTTGGAATATCAAATGCAACACTGAAGAAATGTGGTTAACTTTGTGAACAAGCTGAAGTAGTGAATATTTGCAACTTCTATCCTGACCTTTTAAAGGGATCCAAAATTGTTTTAAATGAATAACATTCACTCCATAGTTGTATCCTATATGTTTGTCAGGACCATCATATATTTCATACAAGAAACAAGCTTCTCCTGAGCATTCATGGCAAATCAGGCTTAACATCCATTTTGGTGCCTGCAACCACAGAGCCGACCAACTGATTAGGATTGGCACTGATAAGATGGGGAAACCTTTTGTTAGTAGGTTCCAGATTCATGAAGGCATGCAGGGGGGGGGGGGGTGTCCTCCAGATGCATACCTAGGTCAGGCATGTGCACTGACCTTCTCTGTCAACCTGCCAAGCACATCAATAGTGTTTAAAGGCAATGTTAGATGCTCAGAGTACTCTCACATTCCCCTCAAGTTTTGAGAAATTTATTCCCATTCAGCATCAAGAAACTGCATTGAAAAGAAACAAACAAGTTTCATTCTTTCAGAAAGCAAAATGCTGCATATACCCAAATGGTTGAAAGATAATATCCAGATCTACAGATTACAAGAGGAAAGCAGGTGGCATGGGGCTTGTAGTATCTCCAAAAAGAAACAAGCTCTGCTCCATGTGTTCACCCCTCTAGATTACAACTCTATAATGAGAAGCTTCCCATCAGTCGAACCTTGTGCCTCAGCCTACCTTCACACTCTGAGGATTCTAACGGGCTCTTGTCTAGTGCCCACGCTTACTACCATTGGACTTTCTAACCATATTACCTTCTCTCCCACTCCCTCGGCTGTTACTCCTAACCTTCTTCTCACTTCGAGATTTCTTCCTCCCATGCTTCTGTAGTGTAGGCTCCAGATCACTCTCAGATTCTGATCTGGAAGAATTAGAAACAGAATCCGACTCTGCTGCCGAGGAGGATGTAGACGAGGACAGATCTGAATCAGAAGGAGATGAACTTGCATCTGAATCAGACGCAGAGTCAGATTGAGAGGAGCTACCGGAGGGTGACACACTTTTCCTGGATTTTGCATGCTTCCTCCGACGCGGCCTCTCTGGGGAGCTGTCAGAATCCGATGATACAGACACCCTGCGTTTGTGTCGAATCTTGCTCCCGCTCTTCCCCCTGTGCTTTTTCTTTCGATCTTCATCGCTGCTCTCAGTTTCGAGCTCGCTTCGCTCACTGCTAGAAGTGGAAGGAGAGTCTTTGTTGTTGCCGTTCTCTTCAGCCTGCATTGATCTTCTTCTTTTCCGTGATCTCATGTCAGATTTTCTGACTGCTGCATCTCTAAGAGCCTCCCGCTCCAGGGCCCTCTCATCCGGCAGAACCTCCTCCGCGTCCATGAGCTTCGGTCTGAGTTTAGGATTCATAAGCTGTTGAGTGCGTGATGGACGAGAGATGTAGACCCGGTCGTTCTTGCACTCGTAGGTCCAGTGGCCCACCTGAAAGCACTTCTGACATTGTTGCGAGCCTCCGAGCGTCACTCCTCCTCCAGCTTTCAGCTCCTTTCTCACTCCCAGTTTAACCGCCTTCTCGGTACTCATGAGATACATCTGCCGCTTCGCCTCCTTCCGTTCCTGCCATCGACTCGGACCCTCTTCTTTCTGGCCGTATGCATTCACGTTTCTTGCTGCAGCCGCAGCAGCTCTCTCTGCCTGCGTCCTGCTCAAACCTTTCGCGGCGCTCAAGGCCGCTGCCTTGATTCTATCTGCCGCCGCCGCTGCAGCATCTGCGCTCTCCTTTTTGGACGCCATCACCACGTCGCTTGCAATCCGAGCAAAACGAAAATAACCAGACCACAAACTAAAACTTGCAAACTTCTTCCTACCCGAGAGAAGAAAAACCTATACACTAGCAAAAAAGACGCCCTCGACGATCAGACAAGCGGAGAGATAGAGAACGCAGATGCAGCAAAGCTGTTTCAAACTCAAAGAAAAAAATCAAACCCCTTCCGCCCACTAATTTTCACTGAGATGCGCAATGTGCATCATAGAAGCAAAGACATATTAAAGCAGCTACACACTCAAATTACAGTGGCAAACGCAACAATCCAACACAAAACACTCTGCAGGACAATCGAGTCCCTGCTAACCAACAGAAACCACCGAAGAGCAAAATGGAACGGGAGGAAACAGCAAACCCTAACCCTCGCTTCGGGCTGCACAAGAGAGGACACGGAAGAGCAAAATGAAACGGGAGGAAAGAGGAAACCCTAACCCTAACCTCCCGGCCGCTGGAAAAACTATATAAAACACTTGGAACCTTGAACTTCTTGGGAACTTAGTGGGACTGTAAAAGAAGAAAAAAATCTTAGTTTTCTTTAAGTTTACGAGGCGCCCAGGTTTGATTTTCTTTTTCCTTTTGTAAAACAATTTTTAGATGACCTGATTATCAATACCTGAAATACGAACTATGATACCCTGTTAATACCCTGTAAGATTTTTTCTCAAACATAACCTAGTGATACCCACCACCCGGTCTAAGAATTTGTTGTCCGCTATGGATATCACAATAAAATCGTAGGGTAAAGCCCAACCGCAAGGGCATTAGTGAAATAAGGGCCATGAGGCAAGAGTCAAGTGCAAGCACCATTTTGGTAATGCTATTGCCCATGGTGGCATAGAAATCGATGCAAGCTTCACACCTTATGCAGCAGCATGTGGAAAGAAGGGGGTAGAGGCTTTACATCTTTCTTAAAGCCGGCTGTGAAAACAGAGAACACTCACTGGGGGCATAGAGGAATAACTGGGCACCATAAAGTATCCTCCAGTTACACTACAAAAGTTCTAAGAGGTTTTTAGGGGAGATGAGAGAGTTGCTAAGCATGACAAACAGTCTCTTTAGCTACCAAGGTTGTTGCCTGCTTGCTTTCCACATGTGGACATTTGTTAATGACTTTGGGAGTCCAACATGAGAGTCCTTCAAGTTTTGAGCCCTAGTTACCCCAAGGTTTTGGTGACTAGTTTAACTTTGTTGGGCAACCCCTACATTACCTGGGGTTGTTATAATAAGCAGTCCTTTTATTTGTTGACAAAATTTCACCACTTGGTGAGGTATTTTCTTTAAAATTCTGAAAAACGTGTGGTTTTGGGGTTTTCTATCACCATGTTTCGAAAAATATTCAGAAAAATAATCAAACTTTTATATCACATTTTAATAGGTAGCCAACAATATAAAAGGATGTTTAGATTTCTTATTTTCATAATTTACTTGGGCTCTACATAGATTATGCACTACCAATGAAAAAAATGAACTGATTTTGTGAAAATTAAGTTCTATTTAGATGAAAATATTAAACAACATTGCATGTTAAATTGAATTGAAATACACTAAATAGAATTCAAATTTTAGTAAAATTGAATCCAATTGCATCATATTTTATTTTATTTGAAGAGAAATGGGATACAAATTGTTGCATAAGATATTGAAAACATCCTTGTGATTATGGTGTTGAAAAAAACACTTTGGAAACACACAAATTCAAGAAAACACATTTTCATTCTTCTTTACTTAAGAATTGAATAAATATATTCCAATTTGGAACCATCCAAAGGACAACTTATAGAATCTAAAGTTGTCCTACAGAAGCCAACTCCACCAAATCATTGTCAGTAGAGTTTATAAAAGAGTTTGGCTAAACCTTTTTATGGATGATCATCACCAGTGTTCTTTTACTGGCAAATTTCTCATTGTGGTGTAATAAATAATAAATAAAACAGAAATCTAATGTCACGAATTCTTTTCTTTTTACCATCAAATTTTGGAGAAATGTTTTTGGGAAGAATGTTACCAAATTTATGTGTATTGACTAATGCTTTGACAATTCTCTAGGAACATGGTGCCAATTTATGTGAAATCTGTTTTGGAATGCTTGCCACAGTCACATCACAAAATTCATAAAAAATTGTAGGGTTTTCTTCTCCTATTGCAACCCCATTAGAAATGCTTGTATTCTGTGGAAGTAAAACAAAACATTTCTTCAAATATTTGGATCATCAAACAATGTCCAAGGTTTCATCTTTGTAATGTGAGCCCCAACCATGGTGGCTTCAACCATGTGTAACTAGTAACTACTCAGGATAGCAAAATTTCCATTTCTTCATGCTAAAATGTGTATGAGTTCCAATTATAGTGACAAGCTCTCGAATGGGCTCTCAAATGGCATACAGAGAGCCTCCCATATTTTTCCAAAGAGGATAGAGTTCACAAATAGCCCAAAATAACCCTAAACCCAAATGCTAAGAGAATTGAGAAGATATAACATAATGACAAGCCTCAAAGGTTGACACACATGGGAAATAATGGACAGAAATATTCATGCATATATATATATATATATATTTCAAAGGTGGACAAAAACATAGAAAACATCATAAGTCATCTCAATAGCAAAGCTATATCTATATAGATCTCAACAACAAAGTTCATAAAAACAAGGAAAACTGTATAAAAACATTTTGACAACACAGGTCAACAAACATGTGTAGAAAATTTCAACAATTAAAGGTCTATGTACAAGATATGAAAGGGTGTTGACATATTTACAATGCCAAATGATAATCAAACATCTTTTGAATAATGTTGTGTGTAACACTAAATGGAACCTCTGTTTCTGAAAAAATCCCATATGCACCACTAGAGTGCACCTCTTTGAACTATTGTACCTCAACACCAAAAACCATAAAAGCATGGCAAAACCATTCTTTTGAAGAACATCATCCACAAAACTGAAGACAAAGTGAGGATGCTAGAACATCACTTTTAAAGCCTGAAGTCCACAACACCAAGGACCACAATTGATTGTAGCTGGATCTCTAGACATCACCTCTTCAAAGAATGTTGTACAACATCACAAGAGCAACCTCTACCATTAGAAACCACAAGAACATAAGAGTAAAATCAAACGACTCTTACCATCAAGAGTCTTAAAGATAACTGTGACCAAAGCAATTAGAAAATGGCCAATCTGCACTCACACTAGAAGTGACCATCCTGTATTTTGTCCACAAGTTGCAATCTGAACTGTAAGTAGCAATTAGATTATTACCATCTGCATTCCTGAGGATTCCTAAAACAACTGTGCTCTCAGCAGAAGAGATAAAATAAGTACCAAGACATATTGAGAATGGTGAACAGATGAAACCCAAAAAGATGCACACAGCTTATTGCGAATGCTTCATATGGGAGCAGCAGTAGATGGGTCTTGCAATGTACAATCAACAGGATGAGCTGATTCACCCCACACTTGAAATCAAGAGTATTAACAGTAGCAATTGCTTATATCTATCATCAATGAGTCCTGTGTTGCCATCAAATACATAGACACATGCAAGACTGTAACAGTGCTCCCTCCCTCAATACAAGCAGTCTAAATCAGCCTTGAATTTTTCATTCTCACTTCTTCCTCTGAGAAAAAGGTGACAAAAAAACCCTGCAGAGTGCCTGGATTGCACTTGCATTCACCATCAGAGTTAGGAGGAACTCAAAACATTGGCATAAAACATGGCTGCATCAGGTCAGTGCTTAAGAGAGGGAGAAGAAGAAAGAAGAAAAACAACTTCAGAAACAAATTTTAGTTTTGCAGCAGCCTTTATTGAACCTCCTTTTGTTCATGCATGTCTCGATGCCAATATGTGAGCTTTCTGTTCCAGTGTTTCAGCCTGTGGGTTCGGAAGGCAACAATAGATCCATGCTTGCGCTGCACTGTTTGCAGAACATCTAATAACCGGAAGAGACGGATTAGGGCTGGTGGTCTGTACCGAGTATCCAACCATGCTTCCCGGTGCATGTGCTTAAGGTCAGCTTCACAGAGATGATAAATCTGTTCTACTTCAGCCAAAGTAAGCTGTTCTTCTCGGAGATGGTCAAAAACATGAAGCTCCTCTTTCCTCAATTGGTTGAGAAACCTTAGATCTGAATCCATCAAGCCAAATCTCCTGTTTGCCTCTGCAATAGTGAATTCATCATTCTTCACCCTTAGGTGAATTGCAAGGAGTTCTTCTCTTCGGAGTTCGTCGAGGGCAGTCAGATTCTGGTCATTCAGCTCCTGATTCTTCGATTCAATGATAGCTAGCTCTTCTCTGGCAAAGCTGTACCATTGCTTGAACATGGCAGCTGCCCTTTTACTTGTGGAGAAGTTCACGCCAAAGTGCAATTGCACAGATGCCTTCCAACCCTCAGAATCCATAATTGCATCATGAAGACTCCTGGATACACATGATAGTCTGGCAAGCGAGACGGCTGCATCAATCACATCCTCTGACCATGCAACTTTTTGGACAATCATCTCAACACAATGCTGAGGTGGATGGTCCATTCTGTATGAAACCAAACTATGTAGCCGCCGAGCCTTTCTGTGGCAGAAGGGAAACTCTTTTCTTCTTCTTCATTCGACTGGCCACCCAGACATCCTTTCGCAAGCTGTGACTGTGTCGATCCATTTCCCTGGATTGATGCCTGACATGATGACCACCTCAGAAAAAAAATGCAAACCCTGGATTTTCTCGCGCCGCCGCAACCATAGAATCCACACCTTCTCTGAGTTATGCCGAGCAACATCACTGCACCACCGTCTGTCGCATGTTTGTAGCAGCCAAGGGAAGGAATAAAAACGGCTGGAATACTACACATCAGGAGTCTTTCTCCAGTTGCCGGATTGCACTTAACTATGATCCCATGATCAGAACTTTACATTTTCTTTCCTGGTGAACGCCTTCATCTTCTTCTTCTGTGACTAGGAATGCCTTCCTCTGAGAAATGCCTTCATCTTCCACATTTCTCGACTCCATCACCTCTTTGAATTTCCTCCAAAATCGAACCACATATTTTCAAAAACCCACCACTTACTTGTTTCCGAGGAGACAAAATTTGTGTGTTTTCCTCACAGAACATCATTTATCCATATCCAATTCCTCCGTCCCGACCCGGCCCCCAACCCCCAATTTTCCTCTCCCACGCTGCCAGTAAGAGAAAACCCACAAATGGTATTTTGTCTTCATGTAGCCCAAGCAGTGCAAAGTCTAAACACAAAACTCCCAATTTCAAAAAGGAAAAGAAAAAGGGTTTTTTATTTCCATTTCCACTAAATCCTAATCCATTGTCCATCACGTAAGGTCAGACAGCACCCCTCAATTCGTCTCTTCTTGGTCATCTCTTCGTGTTTTTTAAGCAGACTCTTGGTCTTCCTCTCTCTACGTGTCCCTCTCGTTCTTCTTTCCTTCTGCTATTACGCTTGGTTTCTTTCTCATCCCTTGCGTGAAAAACACCACCAAAAAAGAAAAAAAAAGTTCTCTGGCGTTGGGCTTCTGTTTCTGTTCTCTTTTCTTTTCTTTTTTCCGTTAACAGCTCTGTTGGGTCTTATTCTCCACAGGCCGCACCCACCAGCTCGCCATGAGGGATGGATGATAAATGATGATAAGAGGTCAGGAAACAATTCTTTGTGTCGGGTGTAAAGCCCCACGACCACAGCTCTACTGAAACAAGGGGTGTGTCACACTGTGGCCTTGCCATTTACATTAAAAAGTATCTTAAGGCAAAAGAAGAATTATGTAAATTCAAATATTTCACCATGCAAAAATATAATCTTCAAAAAACTCTCTAAAAGAAACTAAAATCCTTCAAGCTATCATAACTCTATAACTAATCTCAAGTTTCAACACAAGCCAAAAATATCATCTTTCAAAAATCCTCAATTAAAAATAGACCTACTACCTAGGGGCCAAAATCCCTTAAGCTACTGTACTCGATGATGAATCTAAACACAATATCCTTGCCTTGAGTAGGCAAGGCCAATGAAGGACCTCAAGGAGGAGAGAGCCACCAGTGTGTCCTGAATTTTGGTAAAGCCCAGTCCGTGGGCTGTGATCGACTCAAAGATCTGATGCACAATGTAGATGGTGATGCAAAATGCAAAATGTAACATGTAACATGCGGCTCAGAAATGAAAAATCTCGCCCAAAAAATGGAATTCCCTCCCAATTTTTTGGAGGGAAATTTCATTCGGACAAAATTGGGAGGGAAATTTCATTCTGTAAAACTTGTCAGTTTAACACTATGAATCCCCTGGGCAGATCTTTACGCTTTACATTGGGTTCCACTGGCTTCTCTGGTTAACCATAGTCGTACCTCAGTTGCTTTTTTTCATTGCCTACCTACTGACAACTTGCAATACTGTCAGCCTGTCAGTGGAGATAGGTCTTTAAAACAGCCATCGCCTATGTGCAAACCATCTACATACCTAGTATTCACCTATTTTCCTACCTATCTAACTATATATATGACCTAGTATCTGTTGTCAAGATGAATGAAATATTAACTCAGTTGAGGTTCATCTACAACTGAGTCTTAACAGGCATCCAGTAGATTGTGTGCTGGTGGGTGCTGATTCACTCTGGTCTCTCTCTCCCTTTTAATTGACTAAATCTCAGGTTGATTTGGCCATTCATGGGTCGCGCACATGATTGTGAAAACCTTCTCTTCCGCCTCCCTGCTCCTTGAAGTTGGCTGGCAGAAAGGGAAGCAGGCAGACAAAATGCGCACATGCACACATAGTCTGCCCACCTTTTTAGCTGCTCCATTTAATTTTCTCTCCCTGCCCTCTACGCAATTTCTTAAAAACATTTTTTTGTGGAGGCTTACCGTCCACCCCTGGCTTCTTGCAAGTTGCTGACCTCGGTGTGGGTGGAGTCTTACTGCCTTGAGAAGAGTTGCCTGCAAATGGAGGAACCTGTATGTTTGGAGGAGGAGCATCATGTTCTTCAGTATCCTCCAAGTTGACAGGCTCCTGTGCAGATCCACCCACCGAATCAATTGGAACACCATTGTCCATGCCTCCAGCAGTGCCACAAGCCTTGGCAGTCAGTCTTGCCCCAAATCATTAAACATCGCTCAAACCATGGCCATTTGCATTGACCTGCATCAGATTCTCCATGCTCCTGTTTCAACTGATTATATTTCATCCACATTTTGTGTACTTTGGACTGAACTTGAGCCCCTTGAGCCCAAGTGTGCGGAGGGGTCAATGGAAATGTCTCCTCAATCTTCAATAAAATTTCTTGCCACTGCTGCTTTGTTAATCTGTTCATGCTATTGGCAAGAAACTTCTCCTCAAAACAAATCCATCAACAATGCTGTAGAATCATTTTCCCAATCTCTCTTTGATTTGGGTGGAGCTGGAGGTGCTGTGTGAGGGCACAATGAACAAGGGAAATGAAGAGCTTGCACCCATCATCATCAGAGACAGGAAACTTGGCTCCTCAGACGGTTCCATGGTGAGAAAGACAGAAGAAAATGTGATTCAAAGAAAAAATTTGAGAAACACAGTGCCTGTATTGTGTGCAGTGAGAAAGACAGAAGAAAATGTGATTCAAAGGATTTTTTTTGAGAAACAGTGTCTGTACTGTGTGCAGTGAGAAAATGGCTATGGAATGGAGGCAGGTGAGCACGGGTGAGCACAAAGGTGAACGGTAAAACTCATGAGAGACTCGGGCAGAGTGCTAAACAGAGCGCGGCAGTTCGTGGGCAGGCCGGAAGGGGAGCTACAGTGGCAGCCAGACGTCTGCCGGGTGCGGCCGAGCAGAATGTCGGGATTTTCTGCCTGCCAGGTTTTGTGGCTGATCGCGGGCAGATCTGCTTCTCCCGCTTCTTCCTTCATGTGCGCAACCCATCAGCAAAAGCTCTGACTCGCTCCTTTTAGAGGTTGATGAGTATTATTTGGTGTACCGCCTTATGTCCCCAGGCCTTATCCGCTGCGTTTTTTCAGCAAGAGCGCAAAAGTGGACTTTATGTGGTAAACTGATTTTGCCATTGGTTATGGAAGGCGGTCTTAGGTGAACCAGCACCCACACTGGTACCCTGGTAAAAACTAAAACTTCAATATCTCGAGTTTAGGGTTGATAGTTAGTTGACATTTCTTGGGTTCAAGTTATTTTGCATCTAAATATTATAAATACACCTGCTTAGACTAAATGAGGGTCTATGAGTCCAAATCTAACTCTAAAATTGCTTAGGTTTAATTATTCCACTAAGAGGCCTCACTCAAGAAGGTGAAAGTACCAGTGTGGGTGTGGTGCCGGTTCACCCTAGCCTGGGATAGTGAAGGTTTTCACCAAGTTGCAATGTTGTAAAAGGAGAAAAAGTTTGGAGCTTGTAAATCCTGTTATTGATTGCTTTTGGTGCCTTGCAAATCTGAAAGTTTCATGGGAGTATGGACATTGGTGTTAGGGGTCAAGTATTGAAGGCTCTTTGTGATCTTTTTTCTCCTTTCAAGGAGGTTTAGTGTTTAGTCATTAACATTTTCTTTGTACCTTTGCTTTCTTGGAATAAGTCGTATTATCTTGAGTCAAGAGCTTGAAGGTGGGTTGGGTGAGCAGCATCAATAAGCCTGATTGCATGGTCAGGCAACCTACCACCCTACATGAGTGTCACAGGTTACGGGGGTGCACATCAAGAGTTGTGTATATGGGAGACTATATGACATGCAATCATTCTTTCCTGAAAAGCACCACCATAGCCAATAACATCTATGCAACTCATCAAGCCTTGCATGATTTGATGCCTTTGTGCACTTCACCTTGATCCCACTGATGGCCAGTATTGTGTGGGTTAGAGAACTTAAGTACTCCATTTTATCCTCGCAATCCAAGGGCTACACATTTGCCTATTTCAAGCAAAAAATTCATGTGCAGAACACTTTCTCATCTAGGAGAAAGTCTGGGCAATTATTGTCAGTCTCATACATCTTTCAAACAACCACCTTCTTCACCAGCTGAATTAGCACTTCTCCTCATAGCAAGAGAGAGATATCACATTTTGATTTTGGAAGCTTTCAATTCTTGCTTTTTAGCAGGTCCCCCAGCAGCAATATAAGTGCTTTTAAACAATAACTTGGATGAATTTTAGGCTTTAATTAGTGTGAAACTAAGTTTGCACCAATGTGGGCTGATCTTATAGATTGCACCAAACCCCCTCATTGGTTAGCCAGGCACTTGTTACAGTTCATAACTGTGGTTTTCAAAAATCAAGTAACCAAGCTTTAGGAAGGTGCATGTTAAGCTTCCTTTTGTTTAGTATTTGGAAACATGATTAAACTTGTGTAAACATTATAAAATGTGTACCTAGAATTGAAGCATGGTGATTAACATTGAATTTCATAAATTTTTTAAAAAATCATCTTGGTATTTGATGGGATGTTGGGAGTTAGCAAGCATAGATTGTTACAGCTTAATGTAGAAACTTGATTACTGTTAATTTACACATGTTATTGTGTTTGGTATGATAATGAACCATTAATTGTCTTGTTGTTGGAGAACAAAAAGTTTCATGACTACATAACAAACTACTTAATCTTCGTCCAATAGTCTCACTTTAATCTTATAGTGTCAACTTCAACAACAAGAGATAACAACGCATGACCAATTCTTGAATGCAACCTTGTACAACAATTTTTTTCCAATTTGTTTTGGTGGGAAAAAATTTAACCAAATCATAACACCTTCAAGCCAACAAATCCCAAAAACAGTGTTGTCAAAGAGTTGGTCCCCCCCCCAAAGAAAAGATAAACTAACCTTGAAACATTTGATTACAATTTCATACATCATAAATTTTTCATCCAACAATTTGATTATAGAAATGGTGTGTAACATATGGATTTGATGTTCCTAAACACGAATATAAATAAGATGAAAGATTTTTCTTAATTATGCACCACCAAACCACATTTAGTTTTTTTTTAATGAGTTATTTATTGCCCAAGTTGTTCACATCCTTTCGTGTTCAAAGCCAAAGGGCAAAGGATTGGCTAGCAACACAATCAACCCTCCCCACATTTTGTTTATCAATCATTATCTTTTCAAAGTAGCCCTTCCAATTAAATTAATTTTTACTTAATCCATCAATAATTGAACTTTCTTATAATGTTTTCAATCGCCCCATCAAGCATTCAATATCCATATTCTCCAATGTGTTATGGCAATAAGCACATTAAAATACACAATGCAATTTTTTCTTCTACAACAATAAGATTGAAAATAGCCAAAAGGAATAATTGAGAATGTGAGCACCTTGGAATGATAACATACACTTTAAAAAGGTTATTTTCATATTCTAAATGTTGTATTTAGGTTTTGTGAATATACATTATTGATGTTTATCATATAATGATAGATTTGAAAATCTAAATTATGGATCTGTGAACTATTCATGAAGTAGAATATCATATTACTTCATCCAATCCTTGATGAACAAGAATAAAAATTAATGAACATGTGGATTATTCTGAAATATATGTTAATTAATTATTTTATTTAATTACCATAGTGTGGCTTGTGTTGTTGACCCAAATGTGAACTCTAAAGTCTTTACTTTTGATTTTGTTGAATTGTTATTGGATTTTCAATTACAAAAATGACTCAAAATTCAATATCTTTTGAACCTTAGGTTAAAAATTTACAAATCACTTGCATAAAATCTTGTTCACTGAAAAAATTTCAAGAATTTTCAAAAGTGCACCCCTATTTGTCTTTTTTTTAATAAATTTATTGAATTTGCAATGACAAAATTGTCCAATGTTCAATAACTCTTGCACAATAGGTCTAAACATTATTAAACCACTTATGTGCACCTTTAATCATTGAAGGTTTTGCCTTAAGATGGAGCTTTCAAGGAGGCTATTAATGTATCAACAATTTTCATGGAGATTTCTTGTGTTAGAATTATGAAACATTTTGTTTCGATGAACCAAATTTTAATGTTAATTGTTGCTTTGAGGTTTTTTATTGCAAGATTTTGAATTTTTTTTTAGTTTTTGATTTGGTGATGTCAAAGATCTTGTGAACAATTGGCAACCTATATTTTTATAACATTGCATTTCATTTTTTGACCTTTTTTCTTGGCTTATTGTTGTTTTTCTTTGTCCTTTTAATTAAGTAGCTTTTTTTATTTTTCACATGGGGCCCAAATTGTTCAGTTATTGTTCAAAGAAAAGTGGTCATAGAAGTTCATACTTGAGAATGGCAATGCCATTTTTTGTGAAATCAAACCAAACCCACCTCCTTTGATTTCTTTCTTTTCCATTTCTTATCTCATTTAGATTTTTTTATGTTATCATTTTAAATGATCTTGTTTGATGGATTTTCCAATCCACGGAGCTCATGAGATTTGCATTTGAGTTGTGATTTTTCAAAGTTATTACTGTGGTGGAACCATCCATTCAAATACTTTCTCGTGATGTTTCTTGATTTGAGGAACAAAGGTTTTTTCTATTTCTATTTTTGGAAGTGAAAGAAAATGTGGACTCCATCCCCTTTCCCCTTATTTTTAATTCAATTCATGTTTAAGAAATGATAGAGCTTGAAGTGAATCCCCAAGCCTTTGCCTTCTTTCTTGAATGTTCTTTAAAAATTAAAGGCTTTTAAAAACTTCTTCCATTCATGTGGTGGGTGTCACAAATGCCAATACCATAGAATTCATTCGATTGAATGTTCATCCATGTACCTAACTTTTAGTTTAGTTTCATTTCACTCTTAGTTAATTTTCAAATAAATTTCAATTCATTTCCACTTAACTCGTAGTTCACTTCCAATTGACTCTAAGTTCACTCTAATTAAGTTTTACTTAAGCCCAAATTAACTTCTAGTTAACTCCAATCAACTTTGAGTTAAGTATTAGTTAAGTCCTAATTAACTTGAAATTAACTTCCAATTAAGTCCTAGTTAACTCTTAGTTAATTATTAATTAAGTCCTAGTTAATTATAGTTAATTTCTAATTAACTCCTAATTAAATCTTATTTCACTTTCAATTAAATTTTAGTTAATTCATAGTTGATTTTCAGTTGAGAAGGTTTTCAAGAAACTTCTTTAGTTGATGCACACGTAAAAACCTCCTTAGAAGCTTCCTTGAACTAAGTTCCCAAAGGGGTATAAATATGAGTAGGACCTTTCATTTCCTTCAGTTTGTTCAACATTAGTCTTAAGCATGATCTTGCACAATAACCTTGTTATTTTTTTTCATGTTCATGTTTACATATGTTAACATAATAAAAAATAAAATTATAATTTTCTTACACATCTCATGTTTTTGTTTTTAGTTATTGTGTTTTTATTTTTGAATCGCATAATCTTGTTTTGTTCATTATTTGGATGTTAGACTTAGACCTTTCCTTTAGTCTTTCTTCTTATGAGTCTTCGTGTCCTTGACAATGGGTGAGTTCTTAAATTATTTGAAAATGTTCCATTTTTACAATTTTGTTGCACCCTTCAATGTTCAAATTCACCTTGGTTTTAAGAAATTGTTAAACTTTTCAATTTTGAAAGGTTCATTGCCTCTAAGGTTTTCGATTTTGGACATGGAGCTTCTTCAAATGATTTGTCAAAAGGAAATAAACAAGATTGTGCCACCTTACATAGGCCATCAATTTTTTTCTACAATAGATGACGAAATGGATGTTTCATCCATACGGATGAAATTTTGACATGTCTTCAACCTTAATTCAAAGCTAATTAATCATCTATGGACCATATGGAAACCATGTTGGATGAAAGATAACAAAGTTTGAACAACATCTAATTTCAGTTTAAAAACCAAATAGGAACTAACTCCTCTAGTACTAAGAATTGGGAATGCACTAATTATCATGTGGATATTCCCATCATGAACACCTTCAACATTCACAAGGTTCATTCTGATTAAAATCCCTTTAAGGGATTTATTCTACAACTCAACTACATCAGTGGCAACCTTGAATTATGCTTGTGGTTAAACAAGATTGGTCACCAACTAAGGTCTAAGTTTCAATTGTGGAGAGGATCAACATAATCAATTACAACCTTTCCTCCCCACCAACCACCACTATTCTTTCATCACATTGGAGTGACCCATTTAATTCTTGGATAAAGAAACCCAATGCCTCCAATTTCTTTGGGTCTAACCCATGGGTGTCTTAAGTCTTAATCTACCCTCTTATGTGGTTTTTATCTTCTTAATTTGCCCTTCTTCTATGGTTTATGCTTTTTGTATCCCCTATCATGTGTCTTCAATCTTCAATCTTTTGTGTCAAGTCAATCTTATGTTTTCAATGTTTTTTTGTCTTAAATCTTCATCTACATTCTTTTGTGTTTTCAATCTTCTATCCTTAATGTCATTTGTTTTTTATATTTTGTCTCCTCTCTTTTGTGGTTTCAAATTTTTAATCCGCCCTTCTTCTATGGTTTCAATCTTCAAGTTTTATGTTTTATGTGTCATGGTTAAAACATTTGTGTTTCTTGGAATTTTATTGTATTTGGTCTATGCTTTAATTATCTTTTGAAAGTCTTTGAGGTATGTGATTTTAAGGCTAGAAGATGGAACAAAGGATGGATTTCCTAAAATCTAGACCTGTAAAACATGGTAGATATCAATATGATTCACCACTTAATAATCATTTTCGACAAACTTTTCCTTGGTTGGTACCATTAGGAACCACCTTACCAAAATCACAAGAAAGTTGGACCCAATTTAAGAATAAAATTCCATCTATTTATACATTGGTTTATTTTATTGGACTAGGTGGGTTATATGTTCCCCACCTATTCACACACTCATGAAAAATAATGAACACCCAAAAACATATAATATGCATTAACATTTTGATTTATGAACCATTCCTAACTTTTTTTTTAAAAAATATCTTTACACTTGCGCATTAGTTTTTTTTCTTATTTATTTAGTATGTACACAAGGGAATGATCCAAACTAGTCATTAAAACAACAAAATGTGAAAATAGTTATCATTTGTGTTCTTAACATCAATGGCATTTTGGGGCTTCACGATCTTGACTTAAAAAATTCATAACTAAATCAAAATTGATTCAATCAATTATTTTATAAGAGACATCAAGTAGGTTAGCATTTGAAATATAACATCCAAGAAAAATTCCCAAAAAATAGATTCCTTTTGTGTTCCTAATAAAAGAAATCTTTTGTGTGACATTCTTGAAACTTTTTCCTTATGCATTCATTTTCCACATCAAAACACATTTTTGGTAAATTTAATTCAAGTTTTTGAATTTTACATGACATGTGTAAACTTTTGATAAATAATTCGGATGAATTTTTTTCTTTATGTGAGTCATGTGTTGTCCTAAAGTTGGATGGGTCACAAAAATTTGGACTATGACATCCCTAATGGTACCACCCAGGATAAGTTTGTCATTATAAGAGATCTAAGTTGTTTATTTGTAAGTAATATTGGAAGAACTTCCAAATGGCAAATCCATGAACCTTGTAAATGCATTCTTTAGCACAAAAATGGAAGGACTTGATTTGTTTATTTGTCCAAGGCTTGGGCGCGTTGTAAATGTGTGTTGTGTATTGTGTATTCTTTGCCTAAAAACTACAAATGCCCAAGGTTTCATATTTGTTAAAAACCCATACTTGGTTTTCAAAAGGGGATTTGTCAAAGAACATGGTCAAGTAACAAGAATATACTTGGTCAGGTTTCTACAAGAGAACAGGGTTGAAAACTCAGGTAAATCATACAACCAAACACCCACCCCCACATCATACCTACCCACCAAGGGGTTTTTAAAACCCAAACCTAGCGATTCCTTAAAACTTGGAAATGCAAATATCTAGACCCAGGTTGTTTTTTCAAAAAACAATTCTTAATGCCTAGACCCGGTTAGGGTTTAAAAATACCCGCCCAACACTAGTTATTACCATACATTGTCTACTATCTAAATTGCTTATGTAAGTATTGAAGTTTTTATATTTGCACAAATCTACTTTGTTTAGGATATTATTTTGAAAAAATCAACTTTCTAACATCCCCGTTGTTCAAGAACAACACACACATTCTTATTATTGTTTTTCTTTTTTTTTTCCCCTTATTCCCATGCTTTTGTGCATGTGTTGCAAACAATGGAGAATTAAGAGCCACTCCCCTTTTTGGTGGTCTTCTTTTTTTGGTTTATTAGAGTTTTGATTATTTTGGCTAAATATGTGGCTTGTTTTCTTTTGGTTGTAGGATTATGCTAGTCCTCTTTTACCCCTTCACAAGCAAAAACTTGGTTTGATAAAGCTCAACCACACATAAATGCCTCCAAATAGAATATAAAAACTAAGAATGTAAATTTAATATAATGATTTAAATGCTTTTTGTTATGCATGGTTATGAGATAGAACAAGCATAGAATGACAACTTTTCACATTCAATAACCACCACACCTCCCATGTTGAAGCATTTGTCGTCACAATATCACATTGCTCAAAATCCACTACCTGGTCAAACTTAAATATTGGGGGAAAAAAGTAGTCGCTTGAACATATAACACTTAAAAAAACTTGTCACTAGCAATTTTGAACCAATTGAATACACTTGCGCCAAAAAAAAACAATCACCTTGACATACAAACATTCACAATTTGTAACCAACTAGCCTACCTCACATTGATACAAAATAAATATGTGACAATTATACAAAATCGTGGTCCAACTTTAACAATTTCCAAGTTGACGTGTTCTAAGAAGACTCACTCAAGAAGATGAAGGTACCAAATGTAGGTGTTAGTTCATTTTAACCTGTTATATAGTGACAAGTTTATTTTCCCATGTGACAGCCACCTTCTTCTTGATGCATTTCTTTTGACAGAATTGTTTTTTTTTTACTTTCAAATTGCTTGTGAGGGATGCAAAAATGAAGCCTTGAATTGGACATTACCCTCAATCTGTCTACTTGATTTGATACTGCGGACCCAAATTTTCGACCCAGGATTGGATCTTACAGTGTGCCCCCACATTGACACTGCCCATACGACAGCACAACTGCCGATATCCGCCTCGGGTAGAGCGGTACCTGCTGCCGAGATCTGCAGAGCTTTATCTTCACAGTCGCTTGCTCGCAGTAGCCCGTTGTGGGACTTGCAACTGGCTCCACGGCTCTGCCTAAAGTAAAGAAGGTCGTCAGTCCTTACCCTTCCAACCGGCAAAATCCTCAGTCCCAGCTCCAACCTCCAACCTCCATTGGACTCCGCCTGATTTGCCTACCGATTTCTGCCAGTCTCTGCGCCTTATCCCTGGTTTGAACTTTGCATAGCTTGGTTCCACCAATCTCCGCAACAAAGGCCATTGGTGGACCTGAGCTTTTGTGCACGGGTCCAAGTACCAAGTACCAACCCCCAGTTTGTGGAAACAGCTTGTGATCTCGCTTTATACGCATGTGAGGAAACCATAAGAACAAGTTGCTCCTAGATTTGACCTAGGAATCGAATCCGAGAGACGTGAAAGCCATCATACTGATCAGTGTTTTTTCTTTTCAAATTCATGAGGTAGGTGGGTTGGCCATCATCCACAACAGGACATTGCCAAATTTGACTATGCCTCACAAAGGACAGTAAAAAAAATTTGGTTTCATGCTATAGTTTGGTGACATGCTACAACCTAGTATTGTCTAAATATGGCAACTTCAAAATCAAAATCCTCATAACGTGAGGATAGAGAGCCATTTCTTCACACTTTAGCTTGGGGAAGGCCTCCCTCCTGTGGGCCGATGCCATTCAGGCTATGTCCCAAAAGAAGGGGAGGCCTTGGGAAGCACACTTGCCTCGTTCAAAATTTGACCTCTATTTAAGCACTTAACATCTTTGGGGAGGAATTCTTGATCTTGTTCTATGGAATTTGGTGCGGAACATATTCTAACAAAGTAGCAAGTTTTGTGCATCAACCAAAAAACATTTCTCACTTGGACTGATGAGCCATATTTATTAATTTTCTTAAGCAAACAAAAGTAGACCATTCCAAGACATGTAAATTTTGGACTCTAGCTTCTTGAGCTTTTTACTTTCATCCATAATGACCAAAATTGGCACACCTATAAATAAAACGTATTTTAGAGTATTGTAAAACTCTAATGCTTTTATGTCTTTCTATAATAGAGATTGTATACTTTTTGTCATGCATTTCAAAAATATTTACAAGGAACTTTTAACCACATTTTAAAATATCAATCACATTTTGTCAATTCAATCCATGAATTGTTCATTTGATTTGAGAAACTTCAGTGTCCTAGTATATGAATTCACTATTTTAAAAAATATTCTGAAAATATGGAACCCTGGATATAATTAAACACCAAACTTTAAGGATGATTTAATAAAACTTATGGTATAGTTTTTTGAGGTCAAAGTTTTTGCAAAAATTAAAGTAAAATTTTCAAAAATGCATTGAAGTTCATATATATATATATATAAGGGAGTGGAATTGTCATGATTAGTGGACAATGTGTTATTGGAGGTTTTTAAATTAAAAAAACATGTTCACCTACTTAATGGGAACCATATTATTCTCTCCTTCTAGGTTGTTGATTATTTTTTGCTGATTTTATCCTTTTGTAAAGTGCATTGATCGACTTTTTGAACCATGCTGGGAGGCTAGGTGCATGAGAATTCTTTGGTCCTCTTTCTTATTACTCCCATAAGACTGTCATTTTGTATGTTTTTGGTTTCAAAATTTCCATTGTTAATATTGAAACCTTGTATCTGAATGTAGCTTGAGTTTCTTTTGAATGTAATAATAACTATAGAATGAAAATTTTCCCTAAAACATATGCAGAAACTTCTATGAAAATAAAATGCTTTCATATCTAATCAAGAAAATACACTATAAATGATTTAATAAACAAAGACATTGGGTTGTATGATACTTTCCACTAAAATGAAATAGACTTGGGTTGGGGAAGGATCATGTATGGGGATGTTATGTATAGGGTGAAGCCCTAGGGTGGGGGTGTTCCCAAAATACGGGACCTAGGATGAGGCAATAGTCAAGTCCAGCCCCACATTTTGGGAATGTCCCCCACCCATGGGCTTTACCTATCGTAAAGCAGGAGGCCATTTTTATCATGAACCAAACCTATGTAGATCACAAGGTGGATGAATGGGAGGGTTCTTATGCATACTCCTCAATAGTGGGAGGGTTCTTACACCTATAAGTAGCCATAATTTCCCTCCCACCTTTGATGAGTAGGCATAATATCCCTCCCAATTTCTAGGAGGGAAATTCATGGATATAAGGTGGCCTCCACATACACTACAAATTTTCTCTGAGTGCTTAATTTTCTGTATATTTTGGCTTTCATGTTGACCAATTGGTAAGTGCCATTTGACTTTGAACAATAACTTTGCCCATGTAATTGAAATGAAATTTGAAGAGTTTTTTTAGTTTCTTTTTGCTAACAATCATTACCAAAGATCTAATTAATGAGATATTTACAATGGTGGTGGTGATTAGTCAATAGTTGGAATTTAGTCATCAAATATGAAAGGTATGTTCATAATAGTCCTCATGTTTTCTTGAACTTATGGTTGGGAGTATTCCCTAATTCACTAGAACAAAACCACAGTTTTTATGCTAGTAACATTGTGAATAATTTGATTGTTGAATTAAGGTTACTAATATGAAATGATTAATTATGTTCATTTTGACTAATATGCAAACTACGTATGTATGTTATGATTAATAGAAATTGTTCATCTAATCATATAGAATATAATGTATAACTGCAATGGATTTCTACAATTTGACTGAGTGAAATGAACCATTCAAATTGTGACATGGATTGGACCACATTTCATGTATACGATTCCAATATTATTTTTTATGTTACTTATTCAAGTGCGTTAAAATGTAACAAAATTATCATGTAATTATTATTTTTAAATGAATTATTTAAAAAATGATATTAGCATGGTCATCATATTTTCAAATTTATATATATTTGTAAATGTAAATTTTAAAAATTATGGAATTGTAAAATCAATTTTTAATTGCATACTTTACATGTGAATTTTATTTTATTTTAAATAATCACAGTATTTTGATAAAATATATCACACTAAATTTTTGGAAGTTTTTTTTTGAACCAATGTAATGCCTTTAAATTTGAAATTTAAATTTTAGAAAAAAACTAAAATTGTGAGGATAAAGACATGTGAATTTTAATTACATAATTTCACAAGTTAAATTCATTTATTTTATGAAGCTTAAAGAATGTTTATTATAATATAATTATTATATCTGAATTTATCATGAAACCCAAAATATTAAAATTAGTGTGTGTTTTAAAAAAATTGAACTAATAAATTATGAAATTGTATCAAATGAAAAATATAGTTAAATATATCAAATTAAAATGATGCATTTGGGTTTTTGAAATGATTATTTAGACTTAATGTAATACATTTTTATATTTGGAACTTTAAAAAAGATTAAATTCAATGAAATTATGAAATTAAAATTTGAACTTTAATCAATTAATGGAATTAAATACATTTGTAATCAATTTCAATATATTGAAACAACATAATTACATAATTTGCCACCATGTGAAAATGTTAGTACAATGGTTAGCCTTTGGATTGTGGTTAATGAAGCTATATAACCATAGACCTAACAATCCTATTACTATCAAGGCAAGAGGTTGCTAGGTTAAAAAAAACTATCAAAACGTAGACACAAAATAGCAAGAGGATGATCACCTTTAGGAAGCCAATCTTACTTTCAATCCAAAATCAATACAAATTTCAAATACGTCAATTCATGTGAAATTTAAAATGAAGAAAGGGAAGGGGGTTGGAAAATACCTCCTCCAACCAAAAATATCATTGCAATCACCTATCTATTATATTATAATTAATTCCTTCCATCAACTATTTATAGTCTACTCTTAGCACCTTGTTGTAACTACCTTCCAAGAAGTTATTAGTTTATAAGGAACAAGGTTTAAAGGAGAAAAAGAAGAAATTAAACTTAACTAAAACCTACAATATTCTACATCAAACTCAAATGAACTATAACTACAACAAAGGTGTCCCTATATGCCAAGTGATTTCACTAGATTTTGAGTGAATTCATTGGTTCCAATGAACATGACCTAATGGGGATGCAATGAATCCATTAGTTTAGTGAATAGGGACTTGTGAACTGCACCCACATTTTGTAGTAGTATATTATCATTTTAAAAGGAAAATGAAGACAAAATAAAAATAATATATTTGAAAAAAAACACACCAAGTTCCACAACTTTCACACACTCCATTATATATATATTTTTCAACATACAATCCCTCTTTCATTCCTCCAAAATCTTCTCCTACAAGAATGATAGGAATCTTCTTTTTTATCCCTTCTTCCATAAATCACATAAGGTTCACATTCCACCCACAAAAATAGGTCATTATCCTAATCTTTTCATAAATCCTTCCTAGTTATTGGTAAACAAATACCAATCATTCCTTCACCTAGGCTAACTGACCAAATGGCTTCACCTTTTAGATAAACTAAAAAACACTAAGTATGTAAATTGTTAATAATTACCTAATTACTAAAAGGCCCACAAGGCTAGCTAGTTTAGAAAGATTTTTTACCTTAAACATTATCTCCCCTCCACCCTAGATTACATCTTCATAATTTGGCGTATGTGGTCTTAAAATTAGATGAAACATTATCACTTACCATCCTAGATCTTGGAAAGACAATAATCCTTTTGTCTGGAGTTATAAACTCAATCACTAGTCTTAAAGGTGATGGGATTCTTCATGTGGTTGGAATTGTGGCAAGGCCTAATGGTAGGTCACTAAATGTTCAATGTTGCCACCATGTAAGTGTGTGAGTGTGAGTGGTGAGTAGCAAACACGTGAGTTTAACTTTTGTGAACCGCACATAATATTTTTAAAATATACTTGCCACATAATCCAAATATTCTTTTCACATAAATAAAAATATTTCATACATGTGGAATGTTTTTAAAAATTGGATCATTCCCTTGTGCATGCATTATATATTAAAATAACAAAATATTAAAATAGTTATCATTTGTGTTTTTGACATCAATTGCCTTTTAGGACTTGACATTGACTTCAAAAATTCATAACTAAATGAAAATTGATTCAATCAATTACCTATTAAAAACATCAAGTAGGTTTGGCATTTGAAGTATTCTTAAAAATTAACATTTAAGAAAAATTCCCAAAAATAGATTCTTAATGTGTTTTTGATTTAAAAAATCCCTCAAGTTACATTCCTAATTTTTTTTCCCTTATGCATTTGTTTTCCACATCAAAAGATTTTTTAATATAATTTTAATTAAAATTTTGAATTCTACATGACTTGGGTAACCTTTCAATAAATAATTTGAAATGAACAACTTTCTTTATGTAAGTCCTATGTTGTCTTAAAGTTGCATGGCTTTCAAAAATTTGGGGTGTGACATTCCTAGTGGTACCACCCAAGGATAAGTTTGCCCAAATATTTAAGTTGGATACCCCCAATGTATGGGATGGGAACACCAATGTATCCAAAAAATGGTGGGAATGCACATTCAAGTACTTCATGCCACAAAACTACCATTAAAGGATTGATGTGGAAGCTATAATAATGGAGGAATCAAAGTTTATCAAAGTTGAAAACATTGGAAGGCAATGAAAGGAACCAAGAAGGCCTTCATCTTAGGCAACCAACCATGGAATGTCCTTAAAAAAATAGCATGGTAGTTGTCAACATGCTAGTAGCAAAAAAGGAAGTCCACTTGGAAACCCATTGGATTCCTTTTTTGATACAAATGATGAAGGGGAGCCAAGTGAAATCCACCGTCCCCACCACCACTAAAGGGGTTAGGAGTAGCCTTGGGTTGGAACCCTTACTTTCCCTAATATCTAGTGATGCCACCCATAACAATAACTACCAATAATTTGGATGGCATTAAAAAAATTATGAACTACGTGAAATACATCACAAATTATACCCAAATGCCCATGATTGTGTATTTCAATGAGTCATTAAGGTCAATGGTTTCATTAATAGGGCTTCAAAGATTGCATATTTTGAATGGACATTATGGGATTCGGCTTTGCTTGGGGAGAATTTTGTCATAATTATCCAGATTTTACTTTCGAGGAATTTCCCCAAACATTTTGTAAACATTACTATAAGGCCCAGATGGATGAACAAGTGTACATGAGTTTGAAAAATATCAAATAAAATGTGAACGAACAAGTTGAAGAGTACTATGAACAAATTTTAGCACTGGTGAATTCACTCCAATATCCAATGGACAACCATCAGTTAACTACATTTTTTACACTAGAAGAAATTATTAAATTTGCGACTCCATGTATGACTAATTTTGTAGTAATATCGGACATTATATGACTAAGGGGCCTTTAATCGTGACAAATGAATCGTTTAAGACAAGAAGTCATTTAATGTTCAACATGGCACATTTCATGCTATAGTCATTAAGGATAATTGTCAAATTATATAAAACAAGTCATATATACTCTTGAAGTGTCATGTAATGAACGACTAAAATATGATTAGCAAACAATGGACTAGTCAAATTTAGATCTAGATTACAATCATTTTTATGGATTATTATAAAAGTAATAGTTTTTAATAGGTAAGGAGGTAGGTAATAATCTAGGTAGGTAAAAAAGGTATGTAAGTATAAGTAAGTGGTAACCCAACTTACCTAACCTGCATAACCTACCTACCTACCTACTTTACTTTAATTTACTTACCCTAACCCTTTGAGATTGCACATAGGTTGCAAGTATTAAGAATTCAACCCTTCACCTTCACAATGATAAACCAAGTCCTTACCAATGGACTATACCATCAAAACATGTCCAATTTTTGTCAAGTTTTTATTTCACATGTTTATTTCATATCACTATAAGATTATGAGGTAGGTAGTAGGCATGTTGTAGGATGGCAGGTAAGAGTTAGATAGGTTGTAGGAGATGGAAAGTAAAAGGTAGGTAGGTAAATAGGTAGGTAAACAAGATAGTTGTAGGAGGTAGGTAGGTGGGTCAGTGGGTAAGCAAGTAAATGGGTAAGTAGGTAAGTAGGTAAGTAGGTAGGTAGGTATGTAGGTAGGTGTATTACATATAATGTGTACGTGTAAAGACGCTTAAAATTTAAAAATTAGGGGTTGGGTGAGAAATGGTTTAAGAATCAAATTATTAATGCATAGTGTAGGTTTTTGGGTGCTCATTATTTTTCATTAATGTGTGCATAGGTGTGGAAAACAGAACCCATTTTCTTATGATTATAGCAAGGTGGTTTTTAATGATACGAATCAAGGATATTTTCACCCATCCCATTGTTGAAAACAATATTCCCCAATTTGCATTAGAAAAGTTAGGGGGGAGGGGGGTTATTTTTTGCGATCTTGTCTTGGGTTTGGGCTATTTAATGGTTTCTTCCAACACGTAGTGTCGCAACCCTAGCCTTGGGCTTGTGAACAAAGCAAAGGCTTACGAAGGTGCGGGCCAAGAGTAAAGCCTGGGAATCACATTTCATGTTACTGGGAATGAGGGAGAATGTGAGAGAATGAACCTCCACACTCCCAAGTGAACTCCCACTTTGGGAGTTGGAGTCCAATGGACTCCTGAATTTTCATAGAACAATTACAAGGTCAAAACCCATTGGATTGAATAGTCATTTATAACATTGGAAATCTCTTGGAACGTAGATGTCTAAAATGGGCTCACATGAGCCAATTGGGTAGTTAAAACACAAGTTATGACCAAAATAAGGGTTGGGAGTCAAATTGTTAATTTGACTTCCAACCATTAAAAGTCAATAATCGCCTCAATTTCCTTGTGTGAAGGTGGTGTGCCATATACCATTGAAAAGCTCTCGACAAGGGCTACAACTTTGCTTTAGACCTCACTTCAATCGAAGGTCCGCAAACAAAGTTATGATCCTCCAAAGTCGTGGGAGTCCCAATTTTGGGAATTTTAAGACTTCCATTTGGGAGTCCGGGACAAAATGACATTTGGGTGCTGAATCCGTGGTTAGGCACAAAAAATATTATAAAAGGGAAGGTGGTGGCTTCCCCCAAGTTCGGGTCATGGTGAATTTTGTGAGTTCGTGTTTGCCCATGGTTTGTATGTGCACCAAAAGTAATTCAACTATGCACTAACCAACTAGTTGTTTGGTTTGTGCAAGTTCATGTGAGTAATTGATTTGCTTATCATTCTACTTAGTCCCAATCCCAAAACTCTAACACACCCCTCTACCCCTCTACCCCTCTACCCCCAAAGTGTTGTAAGCCCAAAGGGCGTGCCCCAACTCCTTTTCCTTCTGTTGTCATCACCTTTGGACTCATAATTGAATCTATCAAGGAGCTTGTGGGTGTGTCACATAGTCCTATCATCCTTTTTATCTTTATATTTTTCACCCCAAGGTGGTTCATCTCCCTATCCTCACCTGAGTCATCGTTTTGTTATGTGTGTGGTGGTAACCTTTTATCATCCAAAATTGAAGGGTGGGAATGACTTCCTATCACTTGGTGCCCTACCTTGCCACACAACTTACACCTTGATGATGGAGTTTGCCCAATGTATTTTCTTTTTATATAAATAAGAATTTTGATCTTGAACCCTTTTTCATTCAAAAAACTCATTGTTCCTTGGGAAAGAGGGATAAATTTTGATGTACATGATTTGTCCTGATGAATGTAAGCAATAGTCATGCCCATGGATGTCCATGGGTCCAAGGGGTGGTAAATCTACCACCTTTGAACATTTCACCCAAAATGGTTGTCTTAACCTTTCAAGCCCCTTTAGAACTTGCTTCCTTTCATACTATGAATTTGGGTCTATTGCTTTCACTTTGAAGGTAATCATTGATGGGTCCTTTAGGTAGTCACCACATTGGATGTGTGAATGAATTGCAAATTACAAGTTGTCTTTTGAAATTTTCCTTGGATCACCTCACAACTACCTTCCTAAATATCAACCACCTCTCCATTAGAATCCTCCTCATGTATTCTTGTTGTTTTGGGGAGTTTTTGCTCCATTATTGTCTACAACAATTGCCCTTGAAAGTAGCTTGGTAGCAAACCTTCATTGAAAACTAACACATGTTGCCCTCTTGTTGTTTTAATGATTTTTTATTTTTTTCCAACACAAGAGATATGAACTTCATTTTCCTTTTCATTAAAACTTTTCACTTGGGATCCATTTTTCTTACCATAAAGAATGATATTAGTAGGCAATATTTAACCCTTAGTTGTCCAAGGATCCTTCCATATTACCATTAGGGTTAGAAGCACCCATGATTACCATCATCGTATGTAATAATTCTTCTATTGTCCCCTCCAAATAACTTACACTTACATTCAATGTTCCCAAATCTTTTTCCAAAATCCAATGTAGTTATTTTTCTGTACCCTCGAGTTATTATACAACTCATATTTTGTTTTAAAAAATAGTAATGTTGAATGTTTTATCCCTTTTTGCTAATTGGTATTGAATATCGTTCCCTACCTCTAGTCTATATGGTGGAGTTGATAGAGATGTATATATACATATATATCAAATCTTAAAGTCTTGAGTTGGGTTTTAAAGTCTTAGGTTCTTTGTTGCCTTTCATCGGATAGTCCTACCTTCCATCCCTTACTCCAAATCTTGAATCTTGTGGATTCCACCATCTTTCCACATTCACAATTCTACCACAATTACCTTTTCTTGAGGATTGTATTCTACCTTCAACAATAGGGACAATATATCTATTGCCTACCATCTACAAATATTTGGAATTTTTTTAGTGATCATCCACATTCTTTAAAATAGAACTTTCACATTAACTCACAATTCTCAAATGCAAAATGAACTCAAGATCTAACCTTCATAAAAAAAAAAGGCTGGTTTTGGAATAAGGTCCCATAGGATGGTCACCAAATGTATAATTGTGGACCTAATAGTCTTACTACTACCAAAACATGAGGCTATAAGATAGAAAGTAAATTTAGCAAAATACAAACACAAAAGAGGAAGACGAATACCTTCCTTAAAAAAATCCCACTTTTAATTCATAATCAGTAAAAAAAAATGTAGAAATGTTGATTTTTGTGAAATAAAAAATGAAAAAAAGGAAGGGGGTTGGAAGGTAAACAATAACACTAACGATTGAGTGGGTGAGCAAGTGAGCCTACTCAAGTGAGCGAGAAGGAATTTTAGAAAATATTCCGTGCCATGTCATAAAATATTTTTAGTATATTCGTCTACCATGTGGAAATTATTTCATGACATGGTAGAATATTCTTTGACAAGCCATGGAATATTTTGCCATGTCACATCCATGATTTGTTTTGAGATCAACAATGGCTTATTGATTATGAACATGGGTTTGGCCAAGAAAGTTGTCAAGAACAACATCATGTGAATGTTTGAAAACAAAAAAAAATTGAAGGATGCATTTTATCATCCCTCGTGCAACCAATGATCCGAATGTTTAATGCTCTTGGACAATAATTACAATATTTTCAAAAATGTTGAAATGAGTGAGAATTGCATACTTGAAAAATATTTGATGAAAATTAACTTCTCGAAGTATATTAATTATTTGACAAACATGTGTTGAAATGGCCGAGGTATCAAGATATTATACACAAATATACATCACTTTAATGATTAAGAAGATACAAAATGGAGAAAAAAATCATTGGGCCGAAACCATAATTTAAATTTCCTACATAGTCCAACTGGCTATAGAAAGGTTTATGAATGAGAGTATGCTATACTATCACAAGAGTTCAAAGGCTTTAGAGCACTTCAACAAACGTTGAACTTCATCCCAACTCCATGTACAATGATAAATGAATTCTTCTCTAAACTCACAAAACATAATCATCTATAAGACATGATACACATGTTTACAATGCACATACACCCCACGACTGCCCAAAGAACCTACCAACATTGTGAGAAAATAGACACATGAACATCCAAAGAAATTTCCAATAGTCACATCATATCTTTTGTCATTTGAAATAATATTGTAAATTCGTCCATGCCCAAGTGGGGTAACATCAACAATAGGGAAAACAATGCATTGGGTAAGTAAAATGCTAGCGTCTCAATTGTTGGTGTGTTGGTGTGTTATTTTTAAGACAAAAGGCCATCTCACCTTCTTGCCACCATGAGTTATAGGCCAATAATTTGCATCGGTTGGTCGCACAATGTTGTATAGGTGCCTTTAACTTTTGTCGTTGAAAGTTGGAGGCTGATGTGAGCCATACCGACATGGCCATGGTTGGTAGTCTCAATGTTTAAGAATTGTGTTAGGAGTATGCGAGTGTGGTGGGGTTATTAAGGGGGTTTAACAACTTTGTGTTATAATAGGGGTTGATGAATACGCACAGGGTGTGGGGGGGTTGTTTTGTTTTCTAAAATACAATATTAGTTGGTTTAGTTCTTTTCTTCAGCAAAGGTTGGTAAACCTTAGTTTTAGACCTTACTGGCATAAGTAGGGGTGAGGAACCTCTAAAAGGTTGGGGGAAGGAAAACAAACACCAGAATTCTTGGTGTACAACAAAACATTAGTCTGGTATTAATATTTTGCAAGTAGCAAGGATGTTGGGAATTTATGAAGTAGGGGTAGGGGGTTAGCGAAAGGCCCAATAGAGATAGAACAATCTTCAAGCCGTAGGAATGTAGGATTGATTCAAATCAGCTTAATGATCAAATAGACAATGTGATAGTGTGCCAATGATGACAGGAGTTTCGTAAGGACTGAAACATTTATTTAGATCATGAGTAAGCTCAACAAGGAGCTGCAGGTACATGTTAAGTCCTGACCTATGCCATAATTCATAATTGTAGGAAGTCTAGAATGTTTCGGATGGTACGAACTAGGTAGTCTGCCTTGCTATTAGGAGGTAGTTGACGAATCGGGCCGCGCAACCAACGATAGTGTCCAACGCCGGGAACTGAAGACCAAGCGAAGACTGAAGACCAAGCGAAGATAGAAGTGTCTTCGGTTTCATAACAACCTTCATAGATAGTTTCGGGTTCGTCACCGGAAGCAGGGTCGACTTGTAATAAGATCACCAGGGTGCGGGAGTTTGGCGAAATACGATAATACCAGGCTCGAAGGGGTTCAACTTCAAGACGAGCGCGCACCTCTCGAGGTTCGAGTTCTTCGTCACGAGGATGTTACGTTAGGGTCAAATCTAAAGATGACTCTGAAGGCGGTTCTTCATTCGCTTGTGTGGCTTAGGGCCCGTAAGAGGTGACTGTGCGCGACGCCATATGTGCAAGGAAAAGAGGAAAGATCTTCAACAAAGTCAAATTGATAATGAAGGTGGGGGAGGACTTGTGACATCAAGTTACGCGATCGTGATTTATAGGCCAAGGAAAGGCAGGGAATGGGTAAAGAATGGCCTAGGACCATGGTAAATTAAAACCTTAATGTCAAAGGATAAAAA
>Ga0209208_10001026_pt1 | contig 38809 bp, 38 predicted proteins | sample S1TSphfallax_3_FD_187694 | JGI IMG/M metagenome (GOLD analysis project Ga0209208, IMG submission 187694) | Host-associated microbial communities from peat moss isolated from Minnesota, USA - S1T2_Fd - Sphagnum fallax MG (SPAdes) (version 2) | ecosystem: Host-associated > Plants > Peat moss >... | reverse complement strand
CTTTCACATCGAGAATGCCTGCCGCAAGCTCAACGTTGCCACGCGTATCGAGGCGGCCGTCAAGGCCGCCTCCGGACGCCTGATCGAGCCCTGACGCCAGGCACCGCAGGCTATGCGCTCGCCCAGTTGGCAGGAGTGGTTGCAACCGAACTCGATTCGGGTGCGCCTGTCGACCTTGTTCGCCTTGTTGTTCCTGTTGGTGATCGGACTCGGCCTGCTCGGCATCGAACGGCTTGGCGACGTCAATCGCGCTTCCTCGGAGATTCGCAATCACTGGCTGCTGGATGCGCGCATCCTTGGCGACCTCAGCAATTACATGTCCGATTATCGGACCGCGGAGGCCACTCGCCTGCTGTCGAACACGCCGCTCGAAATTGCGGCGAGCGAGAAGGAAATCAGCGCGCTCGCGGTGACCGTGGCGCGTAATCAGGCGAATTACGAAAGCGTCTCCCAGGAACAGACCGACCGGGCGCTGTACGCGCAATTTGCGCAGCAATGGTCCGACTACCAGGCCATCGCGCAGAACGTGCTGGAACTCGCCCGCACGGGTCGCAACGCGGACGCGGTGGTCATGTACATGACGGCCTCGCACCGTGCCTTCGACAGCGCGAGCGACACGCTCGGTCGCCTGACCAATCAGACGATCGCAAAGGCGAATGCGGCGGGCGCGGGCGCGGTATCGACCTATCGCCATGCGCGCGCCCTGATCATCGCCGCGATGGTGTTCGCGGGTTCGATTCTGGTCCTCGGCATCTGGTACTTCACGCATTCGATCTTCAATCCCTTGCTCGATCTCGCGAAGCGCATGCATACGCTCGCGCATCAGGATGCGGACATCGAGATTCCAGGCGCGGAGCGCAGCGACGAGATGGGCGAGATGGCGCGTTCGATCGCGGTGTTCCGCGATAACGCGATCGCCCTGTCGAACAGCCGCCGTCGCCTGCTGGAGCAGACCGCGAATTTGGACGAGGCCTTGGAGAACGAGCAGCGCTTGACGGACAAGCAGCGGAATTTCATCTCGATGACCTCGCATGAATTTCGCACGCCCCTGACCATCATCGACGGCCACGCTCAAAGACTCATAAAAATGAGCGCCCGCATCGCCCCCGCGGAGATCGCGGATCGCGGCACGCGCATCCGGCGCGCCGTGCTGCGCATGACGAGCATCATGGAGAGCCTGCTCACTGCGTCGCAGTTACTCGATGGCCATGGCGTCTTTCAGCCCGCGGAACTCGATCCGCGCGGCTTGCTGCACGAGGCCTGCCAGACGCACCGCGAGGCGACACGCGGCACGAACATCATCGAGGACTACGCCGGACTGCCGGCGGCGATTCACGGCGACTCGAAGCTGCTGTTCCATGCGTTCAGCAATCTGATCGCCAATGCGGTCAAGTACTCGTCCTCGGGCAGCCCGATCGAAGTGCGTGCGAGCGAGGAATCGGGGTGGTTGGTCGTGCGCGTAACCGACTACGGGATCGGCATCGCGCCCCGCGACCGGGAGCATTTGTTCGAGCGCTACTATCGCGGCGGCAACGCGACCGGGATCGCCGGTACGGGTGTCGGCTTACACTTCGTGGCGATGGTCGTGATGCTGCATCACGGCGAGGTGGCGGCGGAGAGCGTCGAGGGCGTCGGCTCGACGTTCATCGTGCGCCTACCGGTACTGGCGACTGCGAGCAGCGAACAAGAATTGGGCAAACGCAGCCTCGTCTGACAACGGCTGCGGGCCGGCGAAGTCTGCATCGCGACCGTCAAACGCTTTTGGATTTGTTCTAGCCGCCAAGCGGCCTCGACATCCTTACCGCGTGTACAGGCCTCGTCGATCAGGCGCAGCTCGCCGGGGATCCACTCGGTGGTCGTGGTTCCGGCGACCGCGGCGGTGGCGGCGCTGCGCGAGAACCAAGCGGCCTTCGTGGCCTGAATGGAGCGTGCCAGGGGAGGATCGCAGCTTTCGGCGGCGGCGGTACCGATCGTGCCTGCTAAGCAGGCCAGTCCACTGATGACCAACAAAGGGCGCCGTGCATTCATTCGATGTCTCCTCCCTGATCCGGGCAAGGCAATGGACCGTCGTAGAGTACGTCGGTCGAGGGGAGAGGCTAGACAGATCGCTATTAAAAAATCGACTTGGGTGCCGACGGAATTGAAAAAATCTTGATAAGAGCCCTCAGCCGGTGATCGATTCCAGCGCCAGCCGATAGCCGACCCCGACTTCGGTGACGATATGCCGGGGTCGGCTCGGATCGCCCTCGAGCTTGCGACGCAAGCTCTTGACGTAGACGCGCAGGGATCGCATATCCGACTGGTGCGGTCCCCAGACTTCCTGCAGGAGTCGCGCATGCGTCACGACACGATCGGAATGGCGCGCCAGGGTTTCGAGAATGCGGTGCTCGAGCGGGGTCAGGCGAATTTCTTGGCCGTCGCCGCGGCGCGCAACGCGGCGCGCCAGATCGATGCTGATATCGCCCAACTCCAGCAGCCCTTCGGGATTCTTGCCCGGTGCGCTGCGGCGTAACAAAGCGCGAACACGCGCCAGGAGTTCCGGGGCACTGAAGGGCTTGTTGACGAAATCATCGGCACCGGCCTCAAAGGCGGCGAGCCGCTGAGCTTCGAGCGTGCGCGCGGAGAGCACGATGATCGGGACCCGCGACCAGGTGCGCACCTTCTGAATGAAATGCAGGCCATCGCGATCCGGCAGCCCAAGATCGACGATGACCACGTCCGGACGATGCGAGCGCGCCTCGCGAATCGCGAGATCGCAGGTATCCGCGACGACGGCGCGCAGGCCGTTGGCTTCCGCGAGGAACCGCAGCACATCCTGAATCCCCTCGTCGTCTTCGACGATCAAGACGGCATGCATGGCCCGCGTCACGCGACGAGCTCCGGGCTGGGCAGCGCATCGACCTGACTCAACATGGGCAAGGTGATTTCGAAGCAGGCGCCGCCGCCCGGATTGTTGCAGGCGCGGATATCACCGCCATGCAATCGGGCGGCGGCGCGACAAATGGCGAGCCCTAAACCCACGCCGACGACATTGCTTTCAGCGCGGCCGCGCTGAAACTTCTCGAACAGTCGCTCCGGATCACCCGGCGGCAGTCCCGGACCATCGTCGCAGACGGCGAGGACGATCGAACCGATGCCGGCCGACGCCGAAATCGTGATCTTCGTGCCGAGCGGCGTGTATTTCGCAGCGTTCTCGAGAAGGTTATCCAGTATCTGCACGATCAAGGTGGCGTCCACCAAGACTTCCGGCAGATCCGGCGGCAGATCCACGACCAGTTGCCGCTGCCCGATGCGACTCGCGTGGCTGCGCAACGCAAGCGCGACCAGGTCTTCGATCGCGTGCCAGTCGGTGCGCAGGTTACCGGTCGCGAACTCCATACGCATGAGCTCGAGCACGTTCGAGAGCAGTTGGGACATGTCCCTCGCTTTGCGTTCGATCAGCTGTCCCAGGGTCGTGCGTCGGTCCGAATTGAGCGCGTAATCCGGTTGCGCGATCAAGCTGCCGGCACCGGCAATCGCGGCGAGCGGCGTCCGCAAATCATGCGAGATCGAGGTCAACAGCGTATTACGCAGCGCCGCACGCTCGGCCGCGAAACGGGCGGCCTCAGCGGCTTCCGCGAGCTGCGCACGCTCCAGCGACAGCGCAAGCTGCGCGGCAAAATTGTCGAGCAGCAGCGATTTCTCGGCCGACAACATCCGCGCAGCGGGCTGCGGCCAGACGACGATGACACCCAGTTTGCGCCGGCTGCCCTGCAGCGGCAGGTAGATCCCGCCCTTGTGCGAGCGCACGCCGCTCGCCGCGACCGCTTCGGCATGCGCGAAGTCGACCGGCTCATCGGACGCCACGGGCGATTCGAGCCTGCCTAGATCGTCAGCAAGCAACACGACCGCTTTGCTGTGAAATACCGCGCAGATATGGCGAACTGCGACGCCAACGATGGCGTCGGCGTCGTTGGCAATCGCAAGCTCTCGGCTCATCGCGTAGAGCAGGGCCGTGCGACGTTCACGGGCTTGTGCAGTCTGCGAGTTGCGTCTGATCGTCACCATTAGGTTGGCAATCACGATGGCCACGACCAGCATGACCGCGAGCGAGAACAGATATTGGGTGTCCTCGACCTCAAAACTGAAGGCGGGCGGCACGAAGAAAAAATCGAAGGCCAGCATATTGGTCACGGCATTGAACGCCGAGGCCGCTCGGCCAAGATACAAACCCGCGACCGTGCTGCCCAAGATGTAGATCATCATCAGATTGATGGGATCGATGTGCGGGCTCAAGGGAAAGCCGATCGCCGTGCACAGGCAAGTAATGGCACATGCACGCAGGTAATCGGCGCTTCGACCTAGCAAGATTCACCCCGTGGCATCGGTCATCCCTTTGCTTCTACTTGTAGCATCCCTTTGCCAAGAATAGTTAAGAGGATGTAACTATTGCAATCGCCGGGCCATGCCCGCAGATCGTTTCAGTAACGGGCCCTCGCCCGTGGACCTATCTGTTTTTATGATGGATATTATCGAAACCCTGAGCGTGGACCTGATAGTTGCAACGAGTTACTCTGGCAGCGGTCCTACGATGGTCGGGCGCAGATGCACCGATGCGAGCCCAGGCGATCCTGGCTACAATCGCACTCCGAAATCCGGCGTAGCTGGGTGGGAACTATGACCAGCAGCAGGGTTTTAAAACGCGTGTCCGTCAAACAAATCAACGCCATCGAGCGAGTCGTGGTCAGCCGACTGCCGACGCGTTACGGACTCTTTGATATCTACGGATATCGTTCGGCTCCGGATGGCCTGGAGCAAGTCGCTCTGGTGTACGGCAAGCTGCCGCTGCCCTCGCCCACCCTGGTCCGAATCCATTCGGAATGCCTCACCGGCGAGGTGTTCGGGTCTTTACGCTGCGACTGTCAGGCGCAACTCGAGCTCGCCCTCGACAGCATTGTCGCGAACGGCTCGGGTGTGGTCGTGTATCTGCGCGGTCATGAGGGTCGTGGCATCGGTTTGATCAACAAATTGCGCGCCTACGCGCTGCAGGATCGTGGCCGCGACACCGTTTGCGCAAATCTCGACTTGGGGCTTCCCGTGGACGCGCGCGACTACGGCGCCGCCATCTCGATTCTGCGCGACCTCGGTGTCAGCGAACTGCGCTTGATGACCAATAATCCCGACAAGGTTCGTGCAGTCGAGGCCGCGGGGCTCATCGTTACGCAGCGTGTGCCGCTCGTGACGCCGCCGACAGCCGAGAGTGCGGCCTACATCCGCACCAAGCGCGAGGACATGGGACACCTGTTTGAGCCCAAGCCCTGATGGCAGCCCCGGAGCTGCCGCCTCCGGATCCGTCGGCTCTCCAGGAGCCCGTGCTGGTACCGCACTCCGATCTCTCGCCAGAACTCCTGCGTAGCGTGATCGAATCCGTGATTCTTCGCGAGGGCACGGACTACGGCCTGCGCGAATTGTCACTGGAGGAGAAGGTCGGCCGCATCCTGCGGCAACTACAGCAGGGCCGCGCACAGATCGTGTTCGATCCGAACGCCGACTCCGTGACGATCGTCGCCCGGTAGTCGTCGCCCGCTAAGTCGGGATGCCGTAACGCCGGTAGAGATCCGCCAACAGCCAAAGCGGTCCGATCAACAAGAACTGCAAGTCCTGGAAAAACGACGGACGTCTGCCCTCGATGCGATGACCGATGAATTGTCCGATCCAGGCGAGCACGAATAACGCCGTTGCCACCTCCCAGAGTGGCGCGGGACTCCAGCGCTGCGCGAACGCGATCGACGCGATCATGGCCGCCAGTAGTACGAACGCGCCGAGCGCGAGCGGCACCGACAAACTGGCGTAATACAGCAAAGCCGCCGCGACGGCGATGAGCCCCCAATTCCAATACGTCTGCGGGCCGCCGAAGATCGGTGTCTGCCACAACAGCGCGATCACACACCAGACGATGACCGGCACGCAGACCCAATGCAGGCGCTTGTTCGTGCGGTTCTGATGGCTCGCGCCGTAATCCATGAGCCACTGATCGACACGGCGCATGGACTACGGTCGCTCTTAGCCGGTTACAGGCAGCGCAATGCGTTCAGCGCTTGACGAGCGCATCGCGAATCTCTTCGAGCAGCACTTCTTCGCGCGTCGGCGGCGGCGGCGGCGCATCGGGGGCCGGCGGCGCGGGCTTCTTGAGCTTGTTGATCGCGCGTAGCGCAATGAACAGCACGATGGCGATGATCAGAAAATCGAAAATAGATTGCAGGAATACGCCGTATTTGACCAGCACCTTGGCCCCTTCAGGGTCCTTGCCCAGGTCGATCGCAAGATCGGAGAAATTCACGCCGCCGATGAGCTTGCCGAGAGCGGGCGTAATGACGTCGCTGACCAGGGAGGAGACGATCTTGCCGAAGGCGGTACCCACGATCACACCGACCGCGAGGTCGACGACACTGCCCTTCATGGCAAATTCTTTGAATTCGCTGGCGATACTCACTGGTCTGCTCCCTGGTTGTTGAGAAATACCGGGGGAGACTAACGCATTATTTGGCGAATATCGACGGGCTTCAGGTCTTGCGTTTCTGCTTGGTCGGCCGCTGCCAGCCCTCAACCGTGGTCTGCTTGGCGCGCGCGAGCGTGAGCTTGTCCGCGGGTGCATCCGTCGCGATCGTCGATCCCGCGCCGATCGTCGCATTGGCGCCGACCACAACCGGCGCGACGAGCATGGTCCCGGAACCGATGAACGCTCCCTCCTCGATGGTCGTGCGCCATTTGTTGGCGCCGTCGTAATTGCAGGTGACGCTGCCGGCTCCCACGTTGACGCCGGCACCGACATCGGCGTCGCCGAGATACGTCAGGTGATTGGCCTTGCTGCCGGCTCCCAGATTCGAATTCTTTACTTCTACGAAATTGCCGATGTGCGCGGCCGATCCCAGCACGGTACCTGGCCGCAGGCGCGCGAACGGACCGACGATGCAAGCTTGCCCCACGACCGCCTGATCGATCACCGAGTTTGCATGCACCACGGTGTCGTCGCCAATGCTCGCGTTCTCCAGAACACAGTTCGGCCCAATCCTGACGCGCGCGCCGAGCACGATCTCGCCAATGAAGATCACGTTGATGTCGATGCTGACGTCCCGGCCAAGCGTGACCTTACCGCGCACATCGACACGCGCCGGATCGCTGAGCGTCGCGCCAGCTACGAGCAGTTCACGGGCGCGCAGGGCGCGCAGACTCGCTTCAACCTGCGCGAGCTGCAATTTGTCGTTGACGCCCTGAATCTCCGACTCATTGTCGGTCAGGACGGCCCGCACGGGGACACCGCCCAGCACGGCCGCGGCGACGATATCGGTGAGGTAGTACTCCTGCTGGGCGTTGTCGTTGCGCAAGCCCGTGAGCCAATGGCGCAAGCGGTGCGCCGGCATGGCCATGAGTCCCGTATTGATTTCGGGGATGCGTCGTTGTTCGGGCGTGGCATCCTTGTGTTCGACGATCCCGATGACGGCACCCGCCGCGCCGTCAGCGGCCACGGCCCGCAGGATGCGCCCGTAACCTGCGGAGTCAGCGGGCTTCGCGCTCAAAACTGCGAGACCGTCTTTGCCCGCGGCGAGCAGCGCGTGCAGTGTCGTCGCGCGAATCAGCGGCACATCGCCATACAGGATCAGCACTTGGTGGTCGTCCGGAATCAAGGGTATCGCCTGCATGACCGCATGGCCCGTGCCCATCTGCTCGGCTTGCAAGACCCAGTCGACGGCTTCTGACTCTAAGGCCGCCTGGACCTCCGCGCCGCCGTGTCCATAGACGACGTAAATGTTCGCAGGGTTAAGGGCCTGGGCCGTTTCAATGACGTGGGCCAACAAGGGCTTACCGGCCAAAGGCTGCAAGACTTTGGGCAAATCGGAATGCATCCGCTTGCCCTGACCCGCCGCCAAAATGACCACGGAAAGCTGCATGACGACCCTTAGAGACTGCGCGCCCTGGAAAGGCGCTGGGAGTTGCGCCTAGCGAAGCTTACGGAGACGCTCGATCATGCGCAATTGGGCGATCGCGCGCGCGAGTTCGACTTGCGCCTCGGCGAGTTCGATCTTGTCGGAGCGATCCTTCATCGCCGCTTCGGCACGCGCTTTGGCGGCCTCTGCCGCGGCCTCGTCGAGATCGGTCGCGCGCGCGGCCGTATCGGCGAGCACCGTGACGTTGTTGGGCTGAATCTCGAGCGCGCCGCCACCGACGTAAAACGACTGTTCGTCCTTGCCGGGAACCTGCACCCGCACTTCACCGGCTTTCAGCATCGTGAGCAAGGGCGCATGGCGCGGGGCGATGCCGATCTCGCCCTCCGCGGCCGGCACGAACACCATGCTCGCGTCGCCCGCGAATAGCTGCCCTTCGGCGCTGACGATATCGACGTGTATGGTATTGGCCATGACTGTCTCGGTGCGTAAGACTTATTGCAGCGTCTTGGCTTTCTCGACCGCTTCCTCGATACCGCCGACCATGTAGAACGCCTGTTCGGGCAGGTGATCGTACTCGCCGGCGATGATCGCCTTGAAGCCGCGAATCGTGTCCTTCAAGGGCACGATCTTGCCGTCTTGGCCCGTGAAGACCTTGGCGACGTTGAAGGGCTGCGACAGGAAGCGCTGAATCTTGCGCGCGCGGTATACGGACAGCTTGTCCTCTTCGGACAACTCGTCCATGCCGAGAATCGCGATGATGTCCTGCAGTTCCTTGTAGCGCTGCAAGATCGCCTGCACGCCACGCGCGGTGTTGTAGTGATCATCGCCGACGACGAGCGGATCGAGCTGGCGGCTCGTCGAGTCCAGAGGATCGACCGCCGGGTAAATACCGAGGGCCGCGATTTGGCGCGACAACACGACGGTCGCGTCCAAGTGCGCGAACGTGGTTGCGGGCGAGGGATCGGTCAAGTCGTCGGCCGGCACGTACACGGCCTGCACGGAGGTGATCGAGCCGGTCTTCGTCGAAGTGATGCGCTCTTGCAGGACGCCCATTTCCTCGGCGAGCGTGGGCTGGTAGCCCACGGCGGACGGCATGCGGCCGAGCAAGGCCGAGACCTCGGTGCCGGCCAGCGTATACCGATAGATATTGTCGATGAACATCAGCACGTCGCGACCCTTGCCGTTCGCCTGCTTCTCATCGCGGAAATACTCGGCCATCGTGAGCCCCGTCAGCGCGACGCGCAGGCGATTGCCGGGCGGCTCGTTCATCTGACCGTAGACCATGGCGACCTTGTCGAGCACGCCGGAGTCCTTCATCTCGTGATAGAAATCGTTGCCTTCGCGCGTGCGCTCGCCGACGCCCGCGAACACCGACAAGCCGGAATGTTGCTTGGCGATGTTATTGATGAGTTCCAGCATGTTGACGGTCTTGCCGACGCCGGCGCCGCCGAACAGGCCGACCTTGCCGCCCTTGGCGAACGGGATCAGCAGATCGATGACCTTGATGCCGGTGACCAGGAGTTCCTGTCCGCCCGTTTGTTCATCGTAGGCCGGCGCAGGGCGATGGATCGGCCAATACTCGGTCGCGGCGACCGGGCCTGCCTCGTCCTGCGGCGCGCCGAGCACGTCCATGATGCGGCCGAGCACGCCGGTGCCGACGGGCACGGAAATCGGCTTACCGGTGTCGCGCACACTGAGACCGCGGCGCAGGCCTTCCGAGGGGCCCATCGCGATCGTGCGCACGATGCCGTCGCCCAGCTGCTGCTGGACTTCCAAGGTCAGGTCGACTTCGTCGAGCTTGAGCGCGTTGTAAATCTTGGGGATATGGTCGTGGGGAAATTCCACGTCGACGACCGCTCCGATGATTTGGACGATTTTTCCGCTGGACATTGTCTTGGACCCTCTGAACTAAACCGCTGCGGCGCCGCCGACGATCTCCGACAACTCGGTCGTGATCGCAGCCTGGCGGGCCTTGTTATAAATGAGTTGGAGCTCGCCGATGAATTTGCCGGCGTTGTCGGTGGCGCTCTTCATCGCGACCATGCGCGCCGCCATTTCGCAAGCGACGTTCTCGACCGCACCCTGATAAACCTGGGACTCGACGTAACGCGTCAGGATCCCATCGAGGATCGCGGCGGCGCTCGGCTCGTAAATGTAATCCCAGCGGGCCTGCAGCTTGGCCGAGCCCGTACCGGTGCCGGTCTCCTGCACGGGCAAGAGCTGGCTGACCGCGGCCTTCTGGCTCATCGTGTTGACGAAGACGCTGTTGATCAGCACCAGGCGATCGATCTTGCCGGCGGTGAAACCGTCGAGCATGACTTTGACGGAGCCGATCAGGGCCGCAATTTGCGGTCGATCGCCGAGATTGGTCACGGAAGCGGAGATGCTCACATTGTTCAGTCGGCGGAAAAACTGCAGCGCCTTGGTGCCGACCAGGCACAGATGCACCGTCTCGCCGCGCGATTGCGCTTCGCGAATCGCGATCAGCGCGGACTTGAACAAGTTGATGTTCAAGGAGCCGCACAAACCGCGGTCCGTGCTGATGACGATGATGCCGGTCGACTTGACCGGGCGCTCGATCAAATACGGATGCTTGTAGTCGGGGTTCGCCTGGCGCAGATGCCCGATCACTTCGCGAATCTTGTCGGCGTACGGTCGCGCCGAGCGCATGCGCTCCTGGGCCTTGCGCATCTTGCTGGCCGCGACCATTTGCATGGCCTTGGTGATCTTCTGAGTATTCTTGATACTCGCGATCTTGCTGCGGATTTCCTTGGCGCCGGCCATGTCAGAGCGTCGCGAAGAATTCTTCGCAGAGTTTCTTCAAGCCCGCGTCGACGTCCTTCGACAAGTCCGGCTTGTCGACGATCTGCTTCATGAGCGGGCCGTAGTTGGTGCGCGCGAAGGATTGCAGACCGGCTTCGGTCTCGACCACTTTCTTGCGGTCGACCTTGTCGAAGAAGCCGTTGTTGGCGGCGTATAGCGAGAGCGCCATTTCGGCCACCGACATCGGCGCGTATTGCTTTTGCTTCATCAGCTCGGTGACGCGTTGGCCGCGCTCGAGCTGCTTGCGCGTTGCTTCATCGAGGTCGGACGCGAACTGGGAGAACGCCGCCAGCTCGCGATACTGCGCAAGCGAGAGACGAATGCCGCCGCCCAACTTCTTGATGATGTTGGTCTGTGCCGCACCGCCGACGCGCGATACGGAAATGCCGGCGTTGATGGCGGGACGGATGCCCGCATTGAACAGGTCAGATTCCAGGAAGATCTGGCCGTCCGTGATCGAGATGACGTTGGTCGGCACGAAGGCGGTGACGTCGCCCGCCTGGGTTTCGATGATCGGCAGACCCGTCAGAGAACCGGTCTTGCCCTTGACCCGACCCTTGGTCGCCTTCTCGACGTATTCCTCGTTGACGCGCGCGGAACGCTCGAGCAGGCGCGAGTGCAGATAGAACACGTCGCCGGGATAGGCTTCGCGGCCCGGCGGACGGCGCAGCAGCAGCGAAATCTGGCGATAGGCGACGGCCTGCTTGGACAAATCGTCATAGACGATCAAAGCGTCTTCGCCGTTGTCCATGAAGTACTCGCCCATGGCGCAACCGGCGTAGGGGGCGAGGTATTGCAGGGCGGCGGGCGTCGAGGCCGAGGCGGCGACGATGATCGTGTGCGCGAGCGCGCCGTATTCTTCGAGCTTGCGCACCACGTTGGCGATCGAGCTCTGCTTCTGACCGATCGCGACGTAGATGCACTTCACCCCCGTCGTCTTCTGATTGATGATCGCGTCGAGCGCGACGGCGGTCTTGCCGGTCTGGCGGTCGCCGATGATCAGCTCGCGCTGGCCGCGGCCGATCGGAATCATGGCATCGATGGCCTTGATGCCGGTTTGGACCGGCTGGGTCACGCTCTGGCGGAAGATCACGCCCGGAGCCACGCGCTCGAGCGGCGCCTTCGCCTTGGCACCCACCGGGCCCTTTCCGTCGATCGGGTTGCCGAGCGCATCGACGACGCGGCCCAAGAGTTCCGGACCCACGGGCACTTCGAGAATGCGGCCCGTCGTCTTGACGGTGTCGCCTTCGCTGATGTTCTTGTAGTCACCGAGGATCACGGCGCCCACCGAATCCTGCTCGAGGTTCAACGCGAGGCCGAAGGTGTCGCCCGCGAATTCCAGCATTTCGCCATAGCGCGCGTCATTGAGTCCGTGGATGCGCACGATGCCGTCGGTCACGCTGACCACGGTACCGACATTGCTCGCCTCGGTGGCGGACTTGAATTCTTCGATGCGGGCCTTGATCAGATCGCTGATTTCGGAAGCCTTGATGGACATAGTGTTCAACTGCCTAAGTCGGAGGTTAGTCTTTGTAATCGGCCCTGGATCGAACCGTCGATCACGAGATCGCCGGCGCGGATCACGGCACCGCCCAGCAGGGCTGGGTCGAGCGCCGTCGTGATGCGGATATCACGGTGCAAACGTTTCTTCAGCGAGGCCGCGAGCTTGCCGCGCTGGGCATCGTCCAAGGGCACGGCCGAGGTCACGAGCACGTCGAGCTCGTTTTCGTACGCGGCGCGCAGCAGCTCATAGCGTTCGGCGATCTGCGGCAACACGGCGGTGCGCTTGTTCTCGACCAGCAGACGCACGAAGTTTTGCCAATGAATACCCGCGGCGCCGGAATGGAAACCCGCGAAGAATCCCACGGCCTGATCCTCGCTGAGCTTTGGGCTCGTGAGCAATTCGGCCACACGCGCATCGCCGACCAGGCCTGCGGCCAGGCGCAAAGACTCCGACCAGGGCGCGAGGAGCTTCGCATCCCGGGCGAATTCGAACGCCGCCTTGGCGTAGGGTCGCGCGATGGTCGCCGCTTCAGCCACTCGCGATCTCCAGATCGAGCTTGTCGAGGAGTTCTGCGTGGGTCTTGGGATCGATTTCGCGCTCCAGCAGGTGCGAGGCGCCCAGCATGGCGAGCGTGGCGACCTGCTTGCGCAAACCCTCACGCGCACGCGTCACTTCGAGCGAGATCTCATCGTTGGCCTGGGCAACCAGCCGCTGCCCCTCGGCGACCGCGGTACCCTTGGCTTCCTCGATGATCTCGTTCGCCCGCCGGCTCGCCTGATCGACGATCTGCACGGCCTTGTCGCGCGCTTCACGGATGATCTGCTGCGCTTGAACCTTGGCCTCGTCGAGATCCTTCTGGCCCTTGTTCGCGGCGGCGAGACCCTCGGCGATCTTCGCACGCCGCGCGTCGATGGCGCCGATGATTTTCGGCCAACCGAAGCGCATCACTGCCAGCGCGACCGCGAAGAACGCGATGCCCTGGATGATAATCGTTACACCTAGATTCATGCCGGTTCGTCCCTAGAGTATTCGCTCAACCTGGTATGCGGGTCTTACTGAACGTAGTGCAGCAGCGGATTCGCAAACAGCAACAACAGTGCGATTGCGACACCGATGATGGGCACGGCGTCGAGCAAGCCGGCGACGATGAACATGCGCGTCTGCAGTTCGTTCATGAGTTCCGGCTGGCGCGCCGCGCTCTCCAGGAACTTGCCGCCGAGCAACGCGAAACCGATCGCGGTGCCGAGCGCGCCGAGGCCGATCAAGAGGCCGGCGGCGATGACGGTCATGCTCAAGAGCTGAGCAATCTGAGGTACGTGATCCATTTTTCTCTCCGAGGGTCTTAAAGGTCAGTGTTAAAAAAACTAGTGTTTCGCCGCCGCTTTGCTCAAGTAGACGATCGTCAACATCATGAAGATGAACGCTTGCAGGGTGATGATCAGGATATGGAAGGCCGTCCAGGCAAAGCCCGCGATCAGCTGGCCGATTCCCAAAAAGTAGGTTGAGAAATGAGCCAGACCGGCGCCGAGCGTGAGGCAGGCGATCAGGATGAAAATGAGCTCACCCGCATACATATTGCCGAACAACCGCAGCGACAGCGACAAAGGTTGGACGCATTCCTCGATGACCCGCAGCAGCAGGTTCGCGGGCACAGAGATGAGGGCAATAGGGCCTTTTACCGGAAACGGCACCGCAACGAATTCGTGGAAGAAAAGCCCTAGACCTTTCTCTTTGACACCGACGTATTGGATCAGCAGAAACACACACAGCGCCATGCCGATCGTCGTGTTGATGTCCGCGGTCGCGACGATGCGCAGGTGCTCGAGGCCGAAAGCCTGGCCGAGCGCGGGCAGCGCATCGACGGGCAGCATATCCATGAAATTCATCAAGAACACGAGCATGAAGATCGTGATGGCGAGCGGCGCGACGAGTTTGCTCGTGCCGTGGAAGCTTTGCTGCACGATGCCGTCGATGTATTCGACCAGCCATTCGATGGCCGTCTGAAACCTGCCCGGAACACCGCTCGTGGCACGGCGCGCGAGCGCGATGAAGGTGATCACGAAAAGCGCAGACAGCACGAACAAGAAGACGACGCTGTCGACGTGCACAGACCAAAATCCCTCGCCCACCGTGAGGTGCGTGAGGTGATGTTGGATGTACTCCGTCATTCCGCCGGAGCCGCCTTCAGACACTGCCATTTATTTCCTATCCCCGCTTCAAACCCAACAACCCGAACCAATAACTGAACTGCGCCACAACGAGTCCGACTACCAACGGCAGCGGCGCCAATCGCAACACCGCAATGGCGACCCACAGCGCCAGCCCAACCCAAAACCACTTCAGCGCTTCGGCCGCGAACAGCGCACGATGCAACTTCGCGGCGGGCGCTATGCCGGGCGCAAATAGGCGCACGCCGAACAAAGCGCTACCGATCGCTGCGATCAGGCCACCCACGAGGGCCGCGACCGCCGCCGCCGATCCATCGGCCAAGAAAAACAGCCCCGCGACGAGGAGCGCACCCCCCGCCTGCCAGCTCACGACACGCCACACCAAGCGTCGTGCTGTCTCGACGCCATTGGTCATTGCGAAGGGGGCCAACGCCCAGAGGGCTCACGGCAGCCGGTTTCGCGTAGAGTCATTGGCAAGCCGTCGCTGGCTAAAAAGCCGCCGCATTATAAGGACGCCGGGGTCGACTCACAAGCCAATGATCGAACTGAATTTTTGACAGATTCCGCAATGGGCCTGCGGACGACCCTAACGAACGGGCTGGCGAGGCGACCGGGCGGTCCCGAGCCAGGCGCGATTGGCCTTATGGCCTATTGGATGTGCGCCAGAATCCCCTCGAGCTCATCGAGGCTGTTATAGCTGACGATGACGCTGCCGCGACCGTTAGAACCGTGCCGAAACAAGACCTTGGCGCCCAATTTCTCCGCTAACTCGCGCTCGAGGCGGCGGATATCGGGATCGCTGGAGCCTTCGTGACCCGATTCGGTGCGCGCCGGGGAAGTCTGCGGGGCGAGCAACCGCCGCACCATCGCCTCGGTTTCCCGCACCGACAGTCCGCCTTTGGCAACCATTCCCGCGACCTCGATCTGCTGGCCGCGCGACGTGAGCCCGAGCAAAGCCCGGGCGTGTCCCATTTCGATGCGACGCTGTTCCAGCAGTTCCTTGACCTCGTCGGCGAGATCCATGAGCCGCAACAGATTACTGACCGCCGCTCGCGAACGCCCAACGGCCTCGGCCGCCGCTTGATGGGTCAGGCCAAAATCGCCGATCAGACGCGCCAAAGCGCGCGCCTCTTCGAGCGGATTGAGGTTCTCGCGCTGAATGTTCTCGATCAGGGCCATCGCCACGGCCGCCTCGTCGGGCACATCGCGAATCACGGCCGGTATCTCGGCGAGCCCGGCGATTTGCGCCGCACGCCAGCGCCGTTCGCCGGCGATGATCTCGTAGCGCTGGGATTCGCCGGCGTTGCGCGCACCCAGCGGTCGCACAAGGATCGGCTGCACGATGCCCTGCGCCTTGATGGATTCGGCCAGTTCTTCCAGAGATTCCGTGCGCATGTCGACGCGCGGCTGATATTTGCCTCGTTGCAGCAAATCCAGCGGCAGGCTGGCCAAGCGATCGCCGGGCGCCTGTGCGGGTGCCTGTGCGGGTCCAGCGACCGGATCGGACGCAGCCGTCTTGGCCCGCTGTGCGAGATACGGACTCAACTCCGCCAATCCTCGCCCCAAAGAAGGCTTCTTGCCCGACATGCTGATTCCCAGTGAGAGTTTCCGGAATTATACGGGCCGGATTATACGGGCGGGGCCGAGCTTGTGGGCCCCGTGGCCGGGGAACCCGCCGGCTCATCGTCGCGGCGAATCATCTCGCCGGCGAGGGCGAGATAGGCGAGGGCGCCGCGTGAGTCTTTGTCGTGCAAGAGCGCCGGCTTGCCGAAACTCGGTGCCTCGGCGAGCCGCACGTTGCGCGGGATCATCGTGCGGAAGACCTTCGCGCCGAAATGCTCGAGCAACTGGTCTGAGACCTCGTTGGCGAGGTTATTGCGCGGGTCGAACATCGTGCGCAGCAGACCCTCGATTTCGAGTTCCGTGTTGATGCTGGCACGCACCTGTTCGAAGGTCTGCATCAAGGCGCTCAGGCCCTCGAGCGCATAGTATTCACATTGCATCGGCACCATGACCGAGTCGGCGGCGACCAAGGCGTTGAGCGTCAGCATGTTCAGCGACGGCGGACAATCGATCAAAATGACGTCGAAGTCCTCGCGGATAGGTTTGAGCGCGTTCCGCAGCTTGAACTCGCGGCCCGTGATCATGGTTAGCAGTCGCACTTCGGCGGCGGTCAGGTCTTGATTGGCCGGTAACAACATGAAGCCGCCGTACTCGACCGGCACGAGCGCTTCCATGGCCGCGCAGTCGCCCAGCAAGACATCGCAGCTGGTCCGGGCCAACGAGTTCTTGTCGATCCCGCAGCCCATGGTCGCGTTGCCCTGCGGATCGAGGTCGATGAGCAGCACGCGTCGCTTGGTGGCGGTCAAGGACGCCGCCAGATTGACCGCAGTCGTGGTCTTGCCGACTCCGCCTTTTTGATTGGCGATCGCGATGACCCGCTTCATGGTTTGCTCTTCGTTGGGCCGGCCCGTGAGAGTTCCACAAGATGCCGCTCGTCGTCCAGCCCCGGCACGCGCAGGCGATGCACGGCGAGCACGCGAAACGACTTCGGCAACGCGGAGATCTCTTCGTCGGGCCGCTTGCCTTTCATCGCGAGCAATCGGCCGCCCGGCGCGCACAGATGGCCCGCGAACGCGACGAAATCGGCGAGCGAGGACAACGCCCGCGCGACGACCGTATCGAACAATTCGGCGGGCCGATACTGTTCGGCCCGCGTATGCACGACCGTGACATTCGCGATCCCGAGGCGTTCAGCCGTCTGGAACACGAAGCGCGCCTTCTTGCCGGTCGCCTCGATCAGCGTGAACTGGCGCTGCGGATCGACGAGCGCGAGCGGCAAGCCCGGGAAGCCGGCGCCGGTGCCCACATCCGCGACGCGCGTGCCGCGCAAGAAGGCCTGCAGACTCAGGCTGTCGAGCACGTGCTTGCGCAGCATGCCGGGCCGATCGCGAATCGCGGTCAGATTGAATTGCCCGTTGGCAGTCTCGAGCTCATCGACCAGCCTCAGGAGCCCGTCGAGGGTGGCGCTCGGTAGGTCGAGACGCAATTCCCGCGCGCCGTCCGTGAGCAAGTCGCGCTCCGCCTTGGCCGGCATGCCCGCCAGCGACCTCATGTGCGTCTCATGGCTGCGCGAGTTTCTGCTCGTAGCTCGCGTAATCCAGGTACTTGTAGAGATCGGCGCGCGTCTGCATGGTGTCCAGCACGTTGCGCTGTGTACCGTCGCGGCGAATCGCCGCGTAAGTCTTGAGCGCCGCGGCGTTCATCGCGCGATACGCCGAACAGCAGTAGAGCACCATGTCGACTCCCACCGCGCCGAGCTCTGCGGTCGTGTAAAGCGGGGTCTTGCCGAACTCGGTGACATTGGCGAGCAGCGGCACGCCGACCGCGTCCTTGAAGCGTCGATACATGGCGAGATCCGTGAGCGCCTCCGGGAAGATCATGTCGGCGCCGGCTTCCACGCAGGCGACGGCTCGCTCGAGCGCACGTTCGATGCCTTCACTCGCCAACGCGTCGGTGCGCGCCATGACGACGAAGGCGGCGTCGGTACGCGCATCCACGGCCGCCTTGATGCGATCGACCATTTCCTGTTGCGAAACGATTTCCTTGCCCGGTAGATGACCGCAGCGCTTCGATTGGACTTGATCTTCGATGTGCATGCCGGCTGCACCCGCCTTGATGAAAGAACGCACGGTGCGCGCAATATTGAGAGCACCACCCCAGCCGGTATCGGCATCGACCAGCAAGGGCACGGAAACCGCATCGGTGATGCGGCGAATGTCGATCAGCACGTCGTCCATGCTGCTGATGCCGAGATCGGGGACCCCGAGCGAGTTTGCCGCGACACCACCTCCCGAGAGGTAAAGCGCATGAAAACCAGAAGCTTGCGCGAGTCGGGCTGCGTAAGCGGTGATCGCGCCGGCGATTTGCAGCGGTTGTTCGAGTTGCAGCGCGGCGCGAAAACGGGCGCCGGGGGATACTGTTGATGACATTCGAGGCTCCTGGGACCTAGCGCTATTTTACGCAGCATTCGCGATGGCTGTGCGGCCGGTCGCGTCACGGTCGACGCTGCGTCGCAGACGGATCGCGAAGAACCTGCAGCGTCGTTACTCCCTTGATCTGTTCCTTTGATCGGCAGGGGGAACGCGACTTTTAGTCACGCGAAATACCCAGATTGGCGAGCGCCTCGAGAGGAATTCCGAAATGGCGTTTCGGTACACCGCAATGGAGTTTTTGAGGCGATTGCCGGCAAAACCGAGCGCAGTGGCTTGCTCCTTCGCAATCTCCACTTCCAGGGGACTCGGCTTTCCCGTCTGTAGCGAATCTAGTCCGAACTTTTGCAATGGGATGACCCTCGCCCGATGCGAAATCGCTTAGACCCCCTCAATCCTTTGTTGCAGCCCGTGCAATTCAGCAGCGACGTCGGTATCTGCGACTACACTCTCCTGCTCGCCGGCGCGATGCAAGGCCTTGGCCGCAACCGGCAGCAGCGCCATGAAACTCGCGCCATCGTGCACGCGCCAATCGGCGATCAACTCCGGTTCCAGGCCCTCGTAATCGCGACCATGGACGACCGCATCGAGCACGACGGCACAGGCGGCGAGCTGCTGGATGCGCGCAAACGAGAGTCTCGGCGCGGACAGCCCTTCCGCAAAGCAACGCCGCAGGTAAGCCGGGGGATCGGCACTCGCGATCTCATCGACGAGGTCCTCGATATCGTAGGACTTGAACAGATGCTCGAAGCCTTGCAAGACTAATCATCCTCACCGTATGCGAACATTGGAGCCATGAACCGACAATTTTATCTGCTCGCCTTGAGTTTATGTGGATTCTTGCACGTATCCGGCGCCGACGCGCAGCGCTTGGAGCGCGGTAACCTGATCTTCGACAAGCTGTCGCCCGTCAGTGCCGAGCTTGCGGAGCGCGTCGATGGCTATCTCAGCGGACGGGACGCGCGCGTGCTGGGATGGTCGCCGCAGAACCAACTGCTGATCCTGACGCGCTTCGGTGACGTACCGCAGGTGCACGTGGTGGAGCGACCCGGCGGCGAACGACGGCAACTGAGTTTCGGCGCCGATGCAGTCCTCGACGGCGCCTTCTCTCCGGACCCCGCGCGCGCAAGCCTTGTTTTCATACGGGATCAGGACGGCGACGGGAAATCGCAGATCTACTATCAGCGCCTGGGCGAGGCGGCGACGCGCCGGCTCACCGACGGAAACTCACGCAACCTCGCGGCGGTCTGGTCCAATAGCGGCCACGAGATTGCGTTTGCGACGACGGCGCGCGACGGCCAGAGCGTCGACATCGACATCGTCACGCCGGAATCCGGGGCGCTGCCGCGACTCGCGCTCAGCGGCGACGGCGGCGCCTGGTATCCGCTCGATTGGTCGCCCGACGACTCGCAACTGCTCGCGCTCAAAGTCGTGAGCCCACGCGAAAGTCATCTGTTCCTGGTCGATCTGGATTCGGGCAAAAGGCGCGAACTGGCCGGCGGAAATGCCGGCGCTGCGGTCTCCACGGCGCGATTTGCGCGCGACGCGCAAGGCGCTTACTTCGTCTCGGATCGCGACAGCGAGTTCAAGCAATTGCGCTTCATCAATTTTTTCACGGGACAAGAGACCTTGCTCTCCGGCCACGTCGCCGGCGACGTGCGCGAGCTTGCGGTATCGCGCGACGGCCACTATCTCGCCTTCGTCAGCGACGAGGGCGGCGCGGACAGCTTGCAGATCTTGGACCTGCGCGCGCATCAGGATCTGACGCCGCCGCACATGCGGAGCCCCGGTCTGATCGATTCCTTGGCCTTCGATGTGCCAGGCAAGCACCTCGCATTCAGCTTCAGCGCGACGAGCCAGCCGCGCGACGCTTACGTGCTCGAGATCGCGACCAATCAGGTTGAAGCTTGGACCCACAGCGAGACCGGATCGGTCGACGTCGCGAAATTCGTCAGTCCTCGTTTGGTCGAGTTCCCGAGCTTCGATCGCGAGAACCTGCACGGCCGCGATGTGCCCGCGTATCTGTACGAACCTGCGGGTACGGGCCCCGACGGCGCGGCGGCCCATCCAGTCGTGATCTGGCTGACCGGCGGCGCGGATTCCCCGTTTCGGCCGGGCTTCAATCCGGAAATCCAGTGTCTCGTGGGCGAAGGTTACGCGGTCATTGCACCCAATTTGCGCGGCTCGGCAGGTTACGGCAAAAGCTACGCGGCGCTCGATGAAGGCCGCACGCGCGAGGACGCGGTCAAGGATATCGGCGCTTTACTGGTTTGGGTCCGTGGCCAGAAGACGCTCGACGCCGAACACGTCGTCGTTGCGGGTGCCGGTTACGGCGGTTATTTGGCCTTGAGCGCCCTCGCGGACTTCGGGGATCGCCTGCGGGGTGCGATCGATGCGGCCGGCATCGTCGATTTCGTGGGACTGATCAGCGATGCGCCGAGTTTTCGCCAGGGCGAACTGCGCAAACAATTCGGCGACGAACGGGATCCCGAGACCCGCATTTACCTGCGCCGTATCTCGCCGCTCTCGAATGGCGAACGCATGACCAAACCGGTGCTGATCCTGCAAGGCAAGAACGATCCGGAAGTGCCCGAGAACCAGTCGCAGGAAATGCTCAACCGTCTGCGCAGCCGCGGCGCCGATGTGCGCTATCTGCTCGCCGACGACGAGGGCCACAGCTTCCAAAAGCAGCGCAATCGCCGGGCGTACTGGGAAACGATCGTCGCATTCTTGGCGAGTTTGCGCTGAGGGCGCGGCAGCCGCTATTTCGAAGTCGTTGTTGCGGTCGCAAGCGGTGAGGGCTGCGTCGCAAAATATTCCGCGGCGACCTCAATGTCGTGCTCGTTCGTGAGCGTCTGAGCCATGCCGTTCATGACGGCATTCTTGCGCCGACCGGTGCGATACGCATTGAGCGCCTGCTCGAGGTAATCCGCGTGTTGTCCCGCGAGCACGGGCGGCTTCGGATCCATCTCGGCGTCGACGCCGAGCCCGCGGTCACCATGACAGGCCGCGCACGCAGTAATCTGTGGCGGCGCGGCCGGCGCGGGAGTCGTCGTCGGCTTCACGGGTTCCGGCCCCTGAAGATAGGCGGCGATGTCCTCCATGTCCTGGGTCGACAGCGAGGCGGCTTGCGCATGCATGGTCGCATGCGGTCGCTGACCGTCCTTATATTCTTGCAAGGCCGCAACGATATAAGCCGCCGTCTGATGGCGCAGACGCGGCACGCTGTAATCGGGATACGCGTTCTTGTAGTTGTCGATTCCGTGGCAACCGACACAGGTGTAGAACTTTTTCTGGCCTTCGACCGCATTGCCCGCAGCATGTGCCGAAACAGACACGCCCAAAGAAACCAGTGCCAACAAGCAGGCTTTGCCGTTCGATCGAAGGAACATCCGCATCTCCGCAAGGCAGGGTAGGAACTCGGGCGCTGATGTTAGAGAGTGGGCGCTCAAATTGCCACCGAGATCGCTGCCGCCGACCATTGTTCGCGCCGCTTCAAATGCACGAGCAGCAAGGAGACGGCGGCCGGGGTCAGACCCGGAATCCGCGCGGCTTGACCGAGGGTTTCCGGACGTACCTCGCTGAGCCGCTGCCGCGCTTCGTTCGACAAGCCGCCGACATCCGTATAGTCGATGTCCTCGGGCAGCCGCAGGTCCTCGTGGCGCCGCTGGCGCTCGATTTCCTCGTTTTGCCGCTTCAAATACCCGGCGTACTTGGCCTGCACATCGACCTGGAGCTTCACCTGCTCGGCAAGGTCCGCATCGGCTCGCCAGGGGGCCTCGAGCGCCGCCGGATCGAGCGGATCGAGATCCTCGAAACCGATCTCCGGCCGACGTAGCAGTTCCAAGGCGTGCGTCTCGCGCGTCAAGGGCAGACCAAGTTTCGCCAGCAAGGCCTCGCCGACATCGCGGGGTTGCACGACCTGGGCCGCCAAACGCGTGAGTTCGCTGTCGACCGCGGCGCGCTTGCGCTCAAAAAACGACCACTGCGCAGACGCGATGAGCCCGAGGGCTTTGCCCTGCGGCGTCAGACGCAAATCCGCATTGTCTTCGCGCAAGGACAGTCGATATTCGGCGCGGCTCGTGAACATGCGATAGGGCTCAGGGGCACCGCGCGTGATCAGATCATCGACGAGCACGCCGAGATAGGCTTCGCTGCGCTTCGGGCACCAAGGCTCGCGATTCTGGACTTGCAAGGCGGCATTGGCGCCGGCGAGCAAGCCCTGAGCAGCCGCTTCCTCATAGCCCGTCGTGCCATTGATCTGACCGGCGAAAAACAGGCCTTGCAACTGCTTGCTCTCGAGACTGGCCTTCAGATCGCGCGGATCGAAGAAGTCGTATTCGATCGCATAGCCGGGGCGCGTGATATGAGCGCGTTCGAATCCCTCGATCGTTTGCACGAACTGCTGTTGGACCTCGAAGGGCAGGCTCGTTGAAATGCCGTTCGGGTAGATCTCGTGCGTGTCGAGGCCCTCCGGCTCGACGAAGATCTGATGCGAAGTCTTGTCAGCGTAACGCACGACCTTGTCTTCCACGGAGGGGCAATAACGCGGCCCAATCCCCTCGATGAGCCCGGTGAACATCGGCGAGGAGGCGCTCGCACCGCGAATGATCTCGTGCGTGCGCTCGTTCGTGGCGGTCAAATGGCAAGGCAGCTGGCGCGGATGCATGGCCCGCGTGCCGAGCACCGAAAACACCGGGCGAGGCTCGTCGCCATGCTGTTCGCGCAGGCGCGAGAAGTCGATCGTACGTCCGTCGATGCGCGGCGGTGTGCCGGTCTTCAAACGCCCAACACGTAAGCGTAGGTCGCGCAGAAACGCGGCGAGCCGATTCGACGGCGGATCGCCCGCGCGACCGCCGGAATGGCTCTCGAGGCCGACGTGAATCTTGCCGCCGAGAAAGGTGCCGACCGTGAGCACGACGGCGGCGGCGCGGCATTCGATGCCGCTTTGCGTGACGCAGCCCACGACGCGCTCGCCTTCGAGCAACAGATCGGCGACCTCCTGTTGAAAGATCGAGAGGTTGGCCTGGGTCTCGAGCCTGTGCCTGATCGCGCGCTTGTAGAGTTGTCGATCGGCCTGCGCGCGCGTGGCCCGCACCGCGGGGCCCTTGCTCGCGTTCAAGGTCCGAAACTGGATACCGGCGGCGTCGATCGCGAGCGCCATGGCACCGCCGAGCGCGTCGATCTCTTTGACTAGATGGCCCTTGCCGATTCCGCCGATCGCGGGGTTGCAGCTCATTTGCCCGAGCGTCTCGATGTTGTGCGTGAGCAGCAAGGTACGTGCGCCCAGGCGCGCCGCCGCGAGCGCAGCCTCCGTACCGGCATGGCCGCCGCCAACCACGATCACATCGAAGCTTGAGCCAAAGCGCATGACACTGAATCCAAACGGCTTTTGCCGAGGCCGCGTACTTTAAACCATTCGGCCGCGAGCGACTATTCCGGTTTTAGCCCGTGAGAGTGACTACTCGACCGCGAGAGGAATACCCGCAAATTGTCCCCGCCAGGCCTTGGGGCCCGTCTCATGGACAGATTCGCCGTCGCTGCTCACGGCGACGGTCACGGGCATGTCCCGGACCTCGAACTCATAGACCGCCTCCATGCCGAGTTCTGGAAACGCGACCACGCGGCTCGCGCGAATCGCGTTGGAAACCAGGAGGGCCGCGCCGCCGACCGCGATCAGGTACGCGGAGCGGTGCCGCCGGATGCTGTCTACGGTTTGCGGGCCGCGCTCCGCCTTGCCGACCATGGCCAGGAGCCCCGCCTTGCCGAGCATCGTGTCAGTGAATCGATCCATGCGGTTCGCGGTCGTGGGGCCGGCAGGCCCCACGACTTCGGACCCGACGGGATCGACGGGGCCGACGTAGTAGATGACGCGACCATGAAAGTCCAGGCCCGGCGGCAAGGGTTCACCGGCATCGAGCAGCGCACAGATCCGCTTGTGGGCGGCATCGCGACCCGTGAGCAGCTTGCCCGAAAGCAAGAGCCGCTCACCCGGCTTCCAGCTTGCGACGTCGGATTGACGCAAGCCGTCGAGTTGCACGCGCCGCGAACTCGCGTCAGCGGCCCAATGCACATCGGGCCAGAGCGCCAGATCCGGCGGCTGCAAACGCGCGGGTCCGGACCCATCGAGCGTGAAGTGGACATGGCGCGTGGCCGCGCAATTCGGGATCACGGCAACCGGCAGGGACGCCGCGTGCGTGGGGTAATCCAAGACTTTGACATCGAGCACGGTGGTGAGCCCGCCAAGCCCCTGCGCACCGATGCCGAGATCATTGACGCGGGTATAGATTTCCAGGCGCAGTTCTTCGAGCCGGTTGCGGGGACCGCGCGCGCGCAACTCGCCGATGTCGATCGGTTCCATCAGCGACTTCTTGGCGAGCAACATCGCCTGCTCGGCGCTGCCGCCGATCCCGATGCCGAGCATGCCGGGCGGACACCAGCCGGCACCCATCTCCGGGACCACGTCCAGCACCCAATCAGCGACCGAATCGGACGGGTTCAGCATCGCAAACTTCGCTTTGTTCTCGGAACCGCCGCCCTTCGCGGCGACCGTGATCTCGACGTGCTCGCCCAGCGTGAACTCGGTATGAATCACGGCGGGCGTGTTGTCCCGCGTATTGCTGCGCTTGAACGCGGGATCCGCAACGATGGAGGCACGTAATTTATTGTCGGGATTGAGGTAAGCGCGGCGCACGCCTTCGTTGATCATCGCGGCGAGATCGCGCCGGCCTTCCCAGCGTACGCCCATGCCCACCTTGACGAACACGACGACGATGCCCGTGTCCTGGCAGATGGGCCGGTGGCCTTCGGCGCATAGGCGCGAATTGCTGAGAATCTGCGCGATGGCGTCGCGTGCCGAGGGGCTCTTCTCGAGCGCATAGGCGCGGCCCATGGCTTGGATGAAATCAGGGGTATGGTAATAGGAAATATATTGCAAGGCGTCGGCAACGCTAGCAATCACGTCCTCTTCACGGATCACGCTCATGGCACTTCTCGTCAGGTCGATGCGTCAGGGCCGCAAATCTATCAACTTAAGGCTCGGGAGGCATAGCGAATCGCTACACTATCGCGTTGCAATCGGAGTGGTGTATGCGAATCCTGTGGCTGGCGATCGTGATCGCAGCAGGCATTTTGGGCGGAGGCCTTGGCAGCCGCGCCCACGCTGAGCCTCGCGGCACGCTCGCGCTGCACGACTGCCGGCTCGAGCATCCGCTGAAGCTCGCCTCGGATGCCGCGCGTTGCGGGACCCTGAAGGTGCCCGAGGATCGCGCCAAACCCCAGGGTGCGCAAATCGAGCTCAAGATTGCGGTCGTGGCGGCGCTCAACCGCCGGAGCACGGCGCCGCCTTTGTTCCTCCTGGCGGGCGGCCCCGGACAGAGCGCGATCGATCTCTATACGAGTTTCCCCGGCGCTTTCGCCCGTATCAACCGCAATCACGACATCGTCATGGTCGATCAACGGGGCACCGGAAAATCCGCGCCGCTCCTATGCAAATACCCGGACGATTGGACCGACGCGGCCGTGGAGTTGCAGAAGATTCGCGAGGCAACCCGCGCCTGCCTAGCGAGCTTCGGCGATCGTGTGCGCAATTACACGAGCAGCGTCGCGGTTCGAGATTTGGACGATGTGCGGCGCGCGCTCGGTTACGAGAAAATCGATCTCTATGGTTCGTCCTACGGCACGCGCATGGCGGAGTTGTTCATGCGCCGTTACCCGAACATCGTTCATGCGGCCATTCTCGATGGCGTCATCGACCCCGAGCGCGCCCTGGGGCCCGACACCCCGGAGGATGGCGAACGGGCGCTCCAGCAAATCGTCGCGCGCTGCGGTGAGACGCGCGCTTGCGCGCTCGCCTATCCTGATCTTGCGCAGGAACTCACCGCGCTGCGCGCACGCTTCGGGCCGGAACGCGTGGCACTGACCGTCCCTGACCCCAGCACGGGCCAGCCGCAGCACGTGGAGTTCAACCGTGTGATGCTGAACGCGGCCTTGCGTTTCATGTCGTACAGCGCGACTCAGGCGGCACTGTTGCCGACACTGATTCATCAGGCGGCGCAGGGACAGCTGGCGCCGCTTGCGGCGCAGGCGATGATGATTGCGCGCCAAGTCGGGGATCAACTCGCGAGCGGCATGCAGAACACGGTCGTGTGCAGCGAGGATGTGCCGTTCTTCGCCGTCGATGCGGCGGCGCTTGCGCGCATGAAGGCGACCTATCAGGGTAGCGACCAATTGGATGCGCTGCGAGAGATCTGCGCGATTTGGCCCCATGGACCGGTCGATGCGGATTTGCATGCGCGACTACGGAGCGATATACCCACTCTGTTGCTGTCGGGCGAAGCAGACCCGGTGACGCCGCCGGCCTCCGCCGAGCGCGCGGCGCAGGGACTCACTCGGCACCGCCTCTTGGTGTTGGCCGGTGAGGGTCATGGTCAGCTCGCCATTTCGTGCGTGCCGCGGCTCATGGCGGAGTTTCTCGATAGCGATGAATCGGAGCGCATCGACCCGAGCTGCCTCGCGGAACATACGCCGCCGCCTTTCTTCGTGACGCCCACGGGTCCCGCGCCATGATCGAGGCCAAGGCACTTTGCAAACAGTTCGGCAGCGTGCGCGCGGTCGACGCGGCGTCCTTCTTGGCACGCGACGGCGAGATCACGGGCTTGCTGGGCGCGAACGGGGCGGGCAAGTCGACGGCCTTGCGCATGCTCTACGGCGTGTTGACCCCGGATAGCGGCAGCGCCTTGATCGACGGCGTCGACATCCGCGGCGAGACCTCTGCGGCACGTGCAACGCTCGGCGTGCTGCCGCACGCGGCCGGCCTTTACGGCAACTTGACGGCGCGCGAGAACATCGCTTATTTCGGTGCACTCCAGGGTCTGGATGCGGCAACCATCGCCAAGCGCAGCGAGCTGCTGGCGCAGGCACTCGACATGGACGCCTACCTGGACCGGCGCACCAAGGGGTTTTCGCAGGGACAACGCATCAAGGTGGCGCTTGCGCGCGCACTCGTCCACGATCCCAAGAATCTGATTCTCGATGAGCCCACGAACGGGCTCGACGTCATGGCGATCAGGAATTTGCGCGAGATGCTTTCGCGCCTGCGCGACGAGGGACGCTGCATCTTGTTTTCGTCGCACGTCATGCAGGAAGTCGCCGCGCTCTGCGACCGCGTCGTCATCATCGGCGACGGCCGGGTGCTGGCCGACGATAGCCCCGAGGGCATACGCGCTGCCTGTGGTGCGCCGACGCTCGAGCAAGCGTTCCTGCAGGTCTTGGGCGCAGCGGCGGGGGTCAGTTGATGCGCGCTCTGTTCACCGTGTTCCGCAAAGAGTGCCTCGAGAACTTGCGCGATCGCCGCACGCTGATTTCCGCGCTGCTGTTCGGGCCTTTATTCGGTCCGCTATTGTTCGGCGCCATGGTCTCGCGCATGCTCGATCAGAATTCCTTCGAGGCGGACCAGGCCTTGCACCTGACGATTGCGGGCGGCGAGCGAGCGCCGGGACTTTCGCAATACCTGAAGTCGCAGGGCGTGAAGCTCAAGTCGGCGGCGCTCAGCGAGGACGCCGCGCGAGCAGCGATTCAGAGCGGTCGCGAGACCGTCGTCTTGATCGTCCCGCCGGAATACGCGGAGCGCTTCACCGAGGCGATGCCGGCCCCGGTGCTTCTGGTCGCGGACAGCTCCGATTCACAAAATCGCAAGAATGCCGAGCGCGCGCGCGCGTTGCTCGCGGCCTATGGCAGCGGCATCGCGCAACAGCGACTGCAGATTCGGGGCTTGAGCCCCTTGATCGCGATGCCGGTGGCGGTCAACGACATCGATTTGGCAACGCCCACCGGGCGTGCTGCATCGATTCTGGGGTTCATGACCTATTTCGTGTTGTTCGCCGTGTTGATGGGCGGCTTGTATCTCGCGATCGATGCGACGGCCGGCGAACGCGAGCGCGGTTCGCTCGAAGCGCTCTTGAGCTTGCCCGTGCCGCGCGCCGTCTTGGTGGGCGGCAAGATTCTGGCGACCTGCGCGTTCATGTGTCTGTCGCTTGCGATCAGCCTGACGGCCTTCGTACTGGTGTTCCGGCTGGTGCCGCTCGAGCGCATCGGCATGAGCGCGAACCTCGGCCCAGGCACGGCGCTTGCCTTGTTCGTGATCTGTCTGCCGTTCGTGCCGCTGGGCGCCGCGCTCATGACCTTCGTGGCCTCGTTCACGCGCAGCTACCGCGAGGCGCAGACCTATCTGACGGCGGTCTTGCTGGTGCCGACCTTGCCGATCGCGTTCGCGAGTATCTATTCCTTGAAAACGAAGTCATCGCTGATGTTCATCCCGTCCTTGAGCCAACACCTGCTGATGACCAGCGTGCTCAAGGCGGAGCCGCTCGCGGGACGCGATCTGCTCGTATCGGCGCTTGCGTCCCTGTTGCTCGCAGCGCTGTTTGCGGCGTTGACGGCGAGGCATTGGCGGCGCGAGACCCTGTTGGGTTAGCCCGGGGGAACGGCGCGCGCTAGGTTTGGCCGGGCACGACCACGGGGCGTGGCGCGTGCGGCCTTGCGATGGCGTACATCTCCCAGGCAATCTTTTTGAGAAGGCCGCGCCGATCGTCACCGATCACATAGACATCCATGTGGGTGCGATCCGGCAGAAACGTGAACTGGCTTTTCGCGCCTAAGCCGTCAAGCACGGCTTGCAGTCGGTGGGCCGCCCCATCCAAATAGAACGTGTCGGCCGTGCCGACGATCACGTGGATTTTGCCGTCCAAATTCGGCTTCAAGCTTGGCCAGTCGCGCTTTATCCGATAGGCGATGTCGTAATGATCGCGCCAATAGGCGACTACCTCGGGGTCCACGGCGCCCGTGGCGCGGCTGAACATCGGCTCGGGCCGTCCGTCCGCGCCGCGCGGCGAAAACACCCAGTCGAAGGAACTCATTTGACCGCCATAGTCTCCAAGCACCGCTTCCAGCTGCGCGAAATCCTGCAAATTGGCCAGGACCTTGCCGTGGTCGCGCATGATCGGATAGAGCGATCCGTCCGCGCGTCGATAAACATTGGCGTCGGGCGCATAGAGATCCACGCCCGTAAAGTCGTGGAAGTCGCTGGGGTCGGGCGAGGTCGACCAGGTTCCTCCAAAGAACGCCGGATAGCGGGTCTGCAGCCACAGCGTCGCCCAGCCGCCCGACGAATGGCCATTGAGAAAGCGACCGCTGGGCCGCGCGTCCATGCGATAGGTCTTCTCGAGCGCCGGGATCAGTTCGGTGGTCAGCGCCTGACCCCAGGGGCCGTTATTGACGCTGTCGGCGAATTCATGCGTCCCGGTCGGGCTGGATTCATCGAGAAACACCCAGATCATCGGCGGCGCTTCGCCACTGGCCATCGCTTGGTCGACGTAAGCGACGATATAGGTGAGCTTCTCGAGGTTTCCGCCAAACCCGTGGGTGTAGAAGACCGTGGGATAGTGAGCCTCTGGGTGACTGGCATAGCCGGGCGGGGTCAGGACCCAGGCGCGCATCGCGATGGGTCGGCCCCAGAACTTGCTCAGCGCCGGGCTTACGAAATCGATGCGCCGCGCATCGTCCTTGGCCTGGGCGAGCTGCGCCTTGAACGCCGGCGACGCCGCATCAGACGCGGTCCATGCGTCCTCCCCGGTCAGCGCCGTGGTCAAGGTCAGCGATCCGCCGGCCGAAAGCCGTAGCTCCGTGACGGGGCTGACCAGATCGCCCGCGCCACGGCCCAGATAGTTATAGCTGTGGTTCTGGTCGAGTACGGCCTGAACCGCGTAGACCCCGTCCGGCAGGCTTGAAAAGGCCTGCGGGAAGGCGTTGAGGTCGGCATCGATGGCGACGCTCTTCCCCGGAGCCAGGTCACGCACCTCGAGGGCCGCGATCGCCGTTTCACGGGGATTGAATTCGCCGGCGTCGATGGCCGTGATCGGCTGGCCCTTGGCCTCGGCTTTGGCCACCGCGAGTGGCTTGGCGAAGATCAAAAGCCGCCCCGAGACGGGTTTAGAAGCAGCGCTCCCCAGGGTCACATGAAACACCACGGGAGCGGCCGCTTGGGCTCCGATCGCGAGGGAAAGGCTCAGGCTGGCGAGCAGGGCGCGCAGGATTTGCATGATGGCACTCTAGTGGAGCGACCAGGTGGGCGCCACAGGCGCAGTCCTCGTCCCCGGGGCGCGACGTAACATATTGCTTTTGAAAGGTTTCTGTATGCCCTTGGCGACATCTTGCCGGCCAGGACCGGAGCTGTGAACCTACTCGCAATCCTGGCCGCCGTCCGTGGGGCAAACGCTGATGCCGGTTTAGTGTTTAACATATGGAAAAGCGGCGCGGTTTGGCGTAGCATCGCTACTGGATAAAAAGTGTGTCGTATTGCTCAGTTTGGGGAAGTTGGCATGAAAAAGTCGTCACGCCTAGGCGTCAATATTGCGGTTCTTTGGACCGTGCTCCTGACATCATCATTGACCATGGTCGTTCTGCTGTGGCGCTTCCCGATAGCGACCGCGATTACGGCGGCGGCCTTGCTGACGGCTCTGTGGATTAGCGCGAGACTGGCAACCTCGATCGATGGTGAGGTGCTCGAACAGCACGGTCACGGTGTGCAGTCGAACTAGCCAGACCGCTACTTGCCGATACAGAAGCTGCGGAAAATCTGACCCAGCAAATCGTCACTGGTGAACTCACCGGTGATCTCGCCGAGAGCCTGCTGCGCAAGACGCAGTTCCTCGGCAAACAATTCCATCGCTTTGGTAGTTCGCAGCGCGTCGGTCGCAGCCTGAGCATGCGCACGCGCGCGCTGCAGGGCATCGCGATGGCGGCCGCGTGCAGCCAAGGCGCTCGCCCCATCCTCGAGCAAGCCGGCACTGGATCGCAGGTGCTCGCGCAAGAGCTCGATCCCGGCCCCGGTACGCGCGCTCACGAAGATCTGCACGGGGCCCTCGCCGGTCTCGGCGGAGGCAGTCCCGAGGTGCGCTGCGGTACCGACGAGATCGATTTTATTGTAGACCACCGTTACCGGCACATCCCCTGGCAGCTGCGCCAGTTGCGCAGCGAGATCGGCGGGCGGCACGCCGTCGCTGGCATCGACGACGTACAAGACCCGGTCCGCGCGCAGCATTTCTTTCTGAGCACGGCGGATACCCTCGGCTTCGACGGTGTCGAGCGCGGTGCGCAGACCGGCGGTATCGATCAGATGCAAGGGCATACCGCCGATCTGTACCCCCTGCCGCAGCACGTCGCGCGTCGTGCCCGGAGTTTCACTCACGATGGCAATCTCATCGCCCGCCAATGCGTTCATCAAACTGGACTTCCCCGCATTCGGTTTACCGGCCAGCACGACGGTCAGGCCATCGCGCAGCAGCGCGCCTTGCTTGGCAGCCGATCCCAGGGCATCGAAGCTCGCAAACAGCCCCTGCAGACGTTGGCGAAGCGCGGCGTCCGCGAGCGGATCGAGGTCCTCATCGGGGAAATCGATCGAGGCTTCGACGTAGATGCGTAGTTCGGTCAGCTGCGAGAGCAGCTCTTGCACGCGCGCGGAGAATTCGCCCTGCAGCGAGCGGACGGCGGCGCGTGCCGCGGCCGTCGTACCGGCATCGATCAGGTCGGCGACGGCTTCGGCTTGCGCGAGGTCGAGCTTGCCGTTGCAGAACGCGCGTTCGCTGAACTCCCCGGGCTTGGCGGCGCGGCAGCCGAGCTCGAGCAGTCGGTCGACGACGGCCGCTTGCACGACGGCACCGCCATGACCCTGGAGTTCGAGCACGTGTTCACCGGTGAAGGACGCGGGCGCCGCGAAATAGAGCGCGAGTCCTTGATCGACACTCGCGCCATCGGCGGCTAGAAAGCGCGCGAGCGTCGCGGTGCGCACGGGCGGCAGCCTCCCTAAGAGCTGGGCCGCGATCTCGGGCACGGCGGGTCCTGAGACCCGCACGATACCAACGGCGCCGCGACCCACGGGACTCGCGATGGCGACGATGGTATCGGCCGGGCTCATTGCCGCTTTTTGTTAGCCTCGAGTTGGACGACTTGGTTGACGCGCCATTGCTGCGCGATCGAGAGCACCGTATTCGTCAACCAGTAGAGCACGAGTCCGGACGGAAACCAGGCCATCATCGCAGTCATGACCAGGGGCATGAATTGCATGATCTTGGCCTGCATCGGATCCGGCGGCGGCGGATTGGTCTTGAATTGCGCGAACATCGCACCGCCCATCAACAGGGGCAGTACGAAAAAGGGGTCGCGCGCCGAGAGGTCGTTGATCCACAGCATGAAGGGCGCCTGGCGCATTTCGACGCTCTCGAGCAAGACCCAATAGAACGAGATGAAGAACGGAATTTGCACGACCATCGGCAGACAGCCGGCGAGCGGATTGATCTTCTCTTTCTTGTAGAGCTCCATCATCGCGCGGCCGAGCTTTTCCCGGTCGTCCTTGAAGGTCTCTTGAATCTGTTTCATGCGCGGTCCGACTGCGCGCATCTTCGCCATCGAGCGGCCGCTCGCCTGACTCAAGGGATAGAACAGGAGTTTGATCAGGGCCGTGACGATGATGATCGACCAACCCCAATTGCCGACGATGCCATGGACCCACTTGAGGGTCGCGAACAGCGGCTGCGAGAGCACGGTCAGGCGCCCGTAGTCGACCGTGCGCTGCAGTTCGGGACCGGTCACCGCCAGTTGCGACTGCAACTTCGGTCCGACGAACAGCTTCTCGTCGATGTGCACATCGGCACCCGGTAAGACGCTGACCACAGGCCCCGTGGCGCTCAACAAATAGTCCTTGTCCTTGACCTGCAACTGGATGTGAAACGGCTGGTCGGGCGTCGGCACGACGGCGGCAACAAAATGATGCTGCAAGGAGGCGATCCAGCCGTTCGTGACCGATTCGGAGTACTTGCTGTCCTCGGCGTTGTCGACCTTGAGGTCGATGGCCTTCTTGCCGTTGTAGACCGCGGGACCTTTGAATGAATAGGTCTCCACGTCGAAGTAGGAACGCTTGGCGGGCTCCCAATGGCGCAGGATTTGCGAGTAGGCCGCGAAGTTGCGCGGCGTCGCGCCTTCGTTGTGCACATCAAAGTCGAGATCGATCGCATACCAGCCCGGCTTGAACACGAAGGTCTTGGTGACGGTCAGACCATGGCCGTCGGACCAGGTCAGGGGTACGCGTAGTTCAGTTTGTCCGGGCTGCAGCACATAGGAATCGGCCGCGGCGGTCCAAGTCGCGAGGTGAGTCGGCGCCGCTTCACCCGCATCACCGGTCAAGCCGGTTTGCAGCACGTACAGAGACGCATCGTTGCCGTCACTGAACAGTCGCACCGGCACGTTCGGGTCATCTTTATGCAACGGGTACTTGAGCAGATCGGCCTGGTCCAACTCACCGCCCTTCAAGTTGATCTTGAGGTCGAGCACGTCGGTCTTGACCGTGATGTTGCTCGCGGCACCGGCCTCGTTGGCGGCGCTACCCGCGGCGGCCAGGGTCGTGGGCACGGCGGGCGTGGCAGCGACCGGTGTCGACGCGCCAAGCGGCGCGCCGGCCGCTGCGCTGGCTGCGGACGGCACCGTGTCGGCAAGCGAGGATCCGGATTTGGGGGCGGTGCTACCGGCCGCGGGCGCGGTGGCGCTTTCGGCGGTCGCGGCGACGTCAGCGGGCGCGTAGTCGTGCTGCCAAGCTTCGTAATTGAGGAACAGGATTGCGCCAAGCGCAACCCACAGAAAGGTACGAATATTAGGCATTGATCTGTCTCTTGGCCGGCACGGGATCGTAGCCGCCTGGTGTGAAAGGATGACAGCGCAGAATTCGGCGCACACTCAACCAGCTGCCGCGCAAAACGCCATGCTGGTCGATCGCCGTGTGGGCGTAGCAGGAACAGCTGGGATAATAACGGCAGCTGTCCCTGAGCATCGGGCTCAGGCAGAGCTGGTAGACGCGAATGAGCGCCATCAAGATTTTACGCATGCGCGGACCACCGCTTCGCAATGGATTGCCAATGACGCGCAAGGCTCGCACGCAGTTCGGCGGGCGTCGCTTTGCGTGCAGCGTCGCGCGCCGCCACCGTGATGTCGACTGATGGAAGCGTTGCTTGGTTCAAGCGGAACGACTCGCGCGTGATGCGCTTGATGCGGTTGCGCGCAACGGCGGTACCGAAAGTGCGGGTGGCAATGGCTAGCCCTAAGCGCGGGTGAGTTTCATGGTTGGCCAGCACAGATAAGCTGAATAAATCGTCGCTCACGCGTCGGCCACGGGTGCGGACCTCGCGAAACTCAGCCGGTTGGTGTAAACGCCTGCTCGGCTCGAACCTCAGTTTACGGATCGCCCGAGAGTCCTGAGGAGTCGCGTTACGGACAGAGGCGCTTGCGGCCTTTTGCACGACGCCGGGATAGCAAACGACGACCGGCTTTGGTGGCCATACGGGCGCGGAAACCATGGGTACGCGCGCGGTGCAAATTGCTCGGATTAAATGTACGTTTCATAGCGAAAAAGCCGGAAAATACCTGTAGGGCCCGCGAATTGAAGCGGGACGTTCGCGAAAGGCGGCAAGGGTACTTAGCGGTCTCGCATGTGTCAATAGACGCTTCCCCGAGTTGCGGCTAGACTCGCTGCCCTTTCGTGGATTTGCCCCAGGTCTTTACGCATCGGTTTAGGGAGAAGCGCTCTTGTCAGAGACGCTATGGAATCGCTGTCTGCGCGTTCTCGAGAGCGAACTCCCAGAGCAGCACTTCAATACTTGGGTACGACCGCTGCAGTCAGTCGAGCGGGACGGCGAGCTACGCCTCCTGGCGCCCAATCGCTATGTCATTGATTGGCTTGATCAAAACTCCCTGCCTCGCATCAAGGAGTTGGTGCGCGCCTTTGCCGAGGGCAACGTACCTGAGATCGTGCTAGACGTCGGCACACGCGCCGGCGTTCCGGCGCCGGTCGTCACGGCGAGTGTCGAGGTCAACGGCCGTTCGTCGCGGCCCATGCGCCCCGCGCCTTCCGTGCTCGGCAGCCGGATTAACGCGGAATTCACATTCGATAGCTTCGTCGAGGGCAAAAGCAACCAGCTCGCCAAAGCCGCTGCGATCCAGGTCGCCGGCAATCCCGGCAAGGCCTATAACCCCTTGTTCATTTACGGCGGCGTCGGGCTCGGTAAGACGCACTTGATGCATGCGGTCGCCAACAAGATCAAGGAGCGCAATTCCGAGGCGCGGCTCGCGTACGTGCATAGCGAGCGCTTCGTCGGGGACATGGTCAAAGCGCTGCAGCACAACACCATGAACGAGTTCAAGACGGCGTATCGTTCGCTCGATGCGCTGATGATCGACGACATTCAGTTTTTTGCGGGCAAGGAGCGTTCCCAAGAGGAGTTCTTCCACACCTTCAACGCGCTCTTGGAAAGTCAGCAACAAGTCATTTTGACCTGCGATCGCTATCCGAAAGAGGTCGATGGTCTCGAGGAGCGGCTCAAGTCGCGCTTCGGCTGGGGCCTCACGGTTGCGATCGAGCCGCCCGAGCTCGAGACCTGTGTGGCGATCCTTATGAGCAAGGCCGCGTTATCGCAGGTCGACTTGCCGGAAGAAGTCGCGTTCTTCATCGCGAAGCGCATCCGCTCGAACGTGCGCGAATTGGAAGGCGCTCTGCGCCGCGTGGTTGCGACCTCGAATTTCACGGGCCGGCCGATCACGCTGGAATTCGCGAAGGATGCGCTGCGCGATTTGCTGGCTTTGCAAGAAAAACTCGTGACCGTTGAAAATATCCAAAAGACGGTCGCTGAATACTACAAAATCCGCATTGCGGATTTGCTCTCGAAGCGGCGCAGCCGCTCGATCGCGCGTCCGCGGCAAGTCGCGATGGCCTTGGCGAAGGAATTGACGAACCACAGTTTGCCGGAGATCGGTGATGCGTTTGGCGGCCGGGATCATACGACCGTGATGCACGCTTGCCGGCGGATCAAGGAGCTGCGCGAGTCGGAACGGCGCATCGGTGAGGACTATATGAACCTGTTGAGAACCCTGGCGGGATAAGGCGGAAGAAGCTGTGGATTGTTTTGGAGCCTAAAGTTATGCACATGTCGCGGGCGGTTTGCGCACAAGCCCCCGACAAGCGCCGAGCCTGGTTACTGCTGGCCTAAGGCGATGATCGAGGAAGGAAATTTTGGCTTAACCACAGAAAAACTGGCCTTCAGTAATAATCATAATCATCTATCTTTAAGAATATGCATTTAAGAAGGGACGGACGGACCAAGCCATGAAATTGACCGCGGATCGGGAAAAACTATTAGCGCCTTTGCAAGCGGTTATCGGTGTTGTGGAACGCAGGCAGACCATGCCGGTACTGGCCAATGTCTTGCTCGCTGCGCGCGACGGTCGGGTGTCGATTACGGCTACCGATCTGGAAGTGGAACTGCTGGCCTCGACCACCGAGGTCACCGTGCAGCAACCGGGCGACATCACGGTACCAGGACGCAAATTGCTGGATATCCTGCGATCCTTGCCGGAAAAACTTCCTGTGTCTTTGGTGGTCGAGGCCGAGAAGGTCGTCGTCAAGGCGGGGCGCAGTCGGTTTAGTTTGTCGACTCTGCCGGCCGCGGAATTTCCCATTGTCGATAACATCAATGCCCAGCAATCGGTGCAGATCGCGCGCAAGGATCTGCTGCGACTGCTGGAGAAGACCCATTTTTCCATGGCGCAACAGGACGTCCGGTATTACCTCAATGGCATGTTGCTCGAGATCGACGCTCAGGTGCTGCGCGCGGTGGCGACGGATGGACATCGCCTCGCGCTTTGTGAGGCGGCTTTGGCGGTCAAGGCCAAGACTTCCCAACAAGTCATCGTGCCGCGCAAGGGCGTTCTGGAATTGCAGCGGATCCTGACGGCCGAGGGCGAAGCCGAAATCGCAATAGGCACGAATCATGTTCGTGCGCAAATTGGCGATGTTCGGTTCACTTCCAAGCTAATTGACGGTAGATTCCCGGAATATTCGCGTGTGATACCAGCCGCGCCGGCAGCCGCGATCAAGGCCGATCGCGATGGCTTTCGCCAGGCGCTGCATCGCACCTCGATTTTGTCGAACGAGAAATACCGCGGCATTCGCATCACCGTCAAAAAGAACGTCTTGACGGTCCAGGCCCATAATCCGGAGCAGGAAGAGGCCGAGGAGGAAATCGAGGTCGGCTACGACGGTCAGGACCTCGAGGTTGGGTTCAACGTGAATTACTTGCTGGATGCCCTGGCTGCGATCGATGGCGTGGACGTGGAGCTTGGGCTCACCGACAGCAATAGCAGCTGCTTGATTCGCTCACCCGGTAATGCCTCCGCGCGTTATGTCGTCATGCCCATGCGGCTTTAGGCCTCGATGGCGCTTCGCCGGCTGCAGGTATCGGATCTCCGCTGCTTGCAGACGGCGGATGTCGAGATCGACCCCCGCTTTACGCTGATCAGCGGTGCCAACGCCTCCGGAAAGACCAGTCTTCTCGAGGCCATCTATGTCCTAGGGCGCGGACGTTCCTTTCGGACTCGACACTTGGACCAACTCATCCGGCGCGGCTCCAGCCGGTTCGTCGTGTTCGGAGAGGTGCAGACCGCGGAGCGTGTCGTGCCCATCGGTGTCGAGGCGTCCGCCGAGGGCGTGGGCGCGAGGATCAGCGGTTCCTGGGCAGGCTCCCTCGCAGAATTGGCGTTAATCCTTCCTGTCCAGATCATCGACCCGGAGGTGCACAAGTTGATCGAGGAAGGACCTAGCCGGCGTAGGCGTTATCTGGACTGGGGCGTGTTCCACGTGGAACCTGGCTTCATTCCGAGTTGGCAGCGCTACCAGCAAGTTCTAAAGCAGCGTAACGCTGCGCTCAAGGCCAAGCAGCCACGGGCCATGGTGACTGCCTGGGACAAGGATCTCCTGCGCTACGGTTTGGAGATTACCGCGGCACGTGCCCGATATGTCGACGTGCTCAAGGCGTACGCACAAGCCCTCACGCAGTCCTTGCTCGGCTGCGCGCTCGCCATGGAGTACCGCCCGGGCTGGGGGCGCCAGGTGAGTTTCGAAGAGGCTCTGGCCCTGAGCGCGAGGCTGGAGCAAGAAAGGGGAGTCACCCAAGTCGGCCCCCAACGCGCCGAACTCTCGATCCAATTGGATGGCCTCGCCGCGAAGGATCGCGTTTCTCGCGGCCAACAGAAGCTTTTGGCCTCGGCTCTCTTGATTGCTCAGATCAAGCTGTTCCCGGAGGCGGCGCCCGTAAGACCCGTGCTTCTGCTCGATGATCCGGCGGCCGAACTGGACGATCAGCACTTGGCGCAATTGATCGGCGAGGTCGCGGGACAGGCGAATCAGCTAATCGTGACGACCTTGCAGAAGGATTTCACGGCCTTTGGCAGCCCCGGCCGGCATTACCAAATCGCTCATGGCGCTTTGACGCCCATCTAATTCGTTCCACGTGGAACACGCCC
>Ga0209208_10001025_pt1 | contig 38818 bp, 30 predicted proteins | sample S1TSphfallax_3_FD_187694 | JGI IMG/M metagenome (GOLD analysis project Ga0209208, IMG submission 187694) | Host-associated microbial communities from peat moss isolated from Minnesota, USA - S1T2_Fd - Sphagnum fallax MG (SPAdes) (version 2) | ecosystem: Host-associated > Plants > Peat moss >... | reverse complement strand
CTAATGGCTATTGGTGGCTATTCTACTAATGGCTATTGGTGGCTATTCTACTAATGGCTATTGGTGGCTATTCTACTAATGGCTATTGGTGGCTATTCTATCAATGGTTATTGGTTATTATTCTATAAGTGACTATGAGTGGTTATTCTAATAATGACTATTAATGACTATTCTATTAATGGTTATTGATGGATATTTTATTGGTGGATATTAATGGTTGTTATATTAATGGCTATTAGTGGCTATTCTATTGGTGGATATTGGTGGCTATTATATTGGTGGATATTAATAGTTGTTATATTAGTGGATATTGGTGGTTATTAATGGATGTTATATTACTAGCTATTGGTGGATGTTAGTGGTTATTAATTGGTATTATATTATTGGATATTGGTGGTTATTATATTAATGGCTATTGGTGGATTTTTTTTATTACATATTGGTGGTTATTAATGGTTATTATATTGGTGGTTATTGTTGGCTATTATATTAATGGTTATTGGTGAATATTTTATTATGGATATTGGTGATTATTAATGATGATTATATTAATGGCTATTGGTGGTTGTTCCATTGTAAGCCATTGGTGGTTATTGATGGCTATTTTATTAATGGTTATTAGTGGTTATTGTATTACAAATTATTGTTGGTTATTATATGTTATGTTACAACTATTGATGATTATTGTATTATAAATTATTGTTTGATATTCTATGTTATAATATCATAGGCTATTGATAGTTATTATATTGTAGGGTATTTTAAATTATTTTTCATACGTTATTATTTTCCATTTTAAGTTATTTTACATTATGTCATTATATTTTATTTTAGATTATATTAAGCTATTATACTTAGGATAAAATAATTTATAATTACATAATGTAGAATGACTTTGAATAACTTAAAGTATAACTTGAAATAATATATATTAATTAAAAATAAAATATCCTAAAGTATAGCCTAAAGTTAATTGAATAATTTAATTTATAATAACTTAAAAGCTTATAAGAAGTTAATTAAGATACCTTAAGGTAAAATAACGTATAATAATTTAGGGTAAAATAATTTATAATAGCCTATAATAACATAAAATATAAGTTAGAATAACTAAATTAGCTTAAAATAATATAGGGTATATCATAAAGTAGCATAGATAGAATATTTTTAAAAACATAGAAATAAACCTATTTATTATAATAAATTATAATAATGAATTATGTTAACTACTAATGAAACATGATGTCTACATAGTGATATTATAGTGAAATTAGTAAAATGCAATGAAGTTATTTCACTTTTAAGGTTTTATAGCGATTTAAGCTAATAAATTGCACCCCATTTTTGTAGTAATGTATGCACTTTAGGTGGAAAATTAGGTTTGATTTTCTTTCTATGCCTACTTGTAATTTTACTACTAGGCCTTGTATCAACTGTAACGACCACTATTATTACATTGGTTGGTGGATTGTACCTTTAATTTATTAATATTTATTGTCTTCGCCCCTTCATTACTTATGGTTGATAATTCCACTGTGCTGTTATCAAACATTTTTTGTATTTTAATGGGACCCTTCCAAGGTAATATAAATTTACCTCCTTTTATTCTTGTAGCTTTAGGCATCCATAGTACTAACTCTCCTTCCTTAAAACTATTTGTCTTCCCTTTCTCATCCCTCTGTTCTTTGTGCAGTAGTTGAATATGATTAATATTTTCTCCAAATTGCTAACAAGTTTCATCCAATCTAAATAAATCTTCCATCCTTACTCGAATAACTTTGTTTAATTCTTCTTAAGGTACATCATGAACTCTTTTAGTTGGTATTATAATTTTTGTTGGCATAATTGGTTGAACACTGTAAACCAACTCAAAAGTGTATGTTGAGTCATCACTTTATAAACCATTCAATATGCCCATAGAGCAATGATTAACATTAAATCTCAATTCGTTTGATTTGCATGTACAAATTTGGTTAATATTTTACCAAATGTTTTGTTAGTAAACTCAACTTGTTCATTCCCTTGCAGATAGTAGGTAGTTGACTTATGATGTGAAATCATAACTCTTCCACAAGTATTTCAATAGTTTTATTAATGAAATGATTGCCCTAATCACTTACAAGATGGGTTGGGTAACCAAAACGAGTAATAATTTATTCATAAATAAATTTAGCAGTGCTTTTAATTGTGTTGTCATGAAGTGCTTTTGCTTCTACCCATTCAATAGTATAATCATTTGTTACTATGATATATTGATTTTCAATATATCTTGTTGTCAGTTTGATTGGTCCTATAAAATCAAGACCCCATTTCATGAAGGGTTCAAATGCCATAACTAGTTTGAATGGCCCTTTACCACTTCACCATATGGGCTTTAGGTGTTGGCAAATATCACAATTTTGATATAATTTAACATCTTTATGCATAGTGGGCCACCAATAACCTGAACATAATATTTTTCTACAGTAGTATTCATGCCAAAATGCCCACACTAGTCGACCCTTCATGGAAGTCTTCTAGTACCTTAGACATTTCCCCTAAAAATAAACATTAACGTAGAACCCCATTTGGTCCTAATTTATACAATTGTCCGTCATATAATGTGTAGGGCCTAACTTTGATGACAATTCAACTTCTTACCTCTTTAGGTACATTGCTATCAATGTATCCTTTCTTTACATATTCTATAATTGGTCCATACTAATTGATTCCTACATTAAATAGATGAACATCAAGTAACTAATCATCTACTCCTTTTGTTGGTTCCCAATGACTAATTCTAGACAAATGATTTGCTAAGAAATGAACTGTACTTAATTTGTAGACAACTTTAAAATCAAATTCTTGTAACAGTAAAAGCCATTTGGTAATTCAACATGTTATCGTCGAATTGTTCACTAGATACATTAATGCCTAATGATTTACAAAGAAAATAAAATTATTTCCTAACAAATAATGTTTAAATTTCTTCACAACATATATCATTACCAAACCTTCATTTTTAGTTGTTGTATAATTATTATCTGCACTATTCATAACTCTATTTGCAAAGTATATTGGTATGTTAATGGTATTATCTGGGTTTTGACCTAACATAACCCCAAGAACAAAGTTTGATGCATCGGTATGCACATGAAATTTGATTTTCTAGTTTGCTACCATTAATATTGGAAAACATGTCATAAATGCTTTCATCCACTCCCAAGATTTATTGTAAGCTTCAATCCATTTGAATTCTTGATCTTTCTTTAGCAATTTACACATGGGTGCCACTTTGATGGCAAAGTCTTAGAAATAACATCAATAGAAACTAGTTGCTCCCAAAAATCTTTTTATTTCTATCACATTAATTAGTATTGGCACTGTAGTGATTGTAGTAATGTTTTTAGGATCCACTAATAATCCATCACTACAAACAATGTGTCCAAGTAAAACACCCGAATTAACATAGAATGCACATTTTTTGGGGTTAAAACTTATGCCATTTTGTCTACATTCTTCCAAGAATTTTTGTAATTAACCTAAGTACACCGAAATCATCTAGGAATACTTGCATAAATTTATTCAAATATTCCACAAAGGTTTTGGTCATCACTTTTTGAAATGTGATAGGAGCATTACATAGTCCAAATGGTATAACATTATATGCATATGCACCCCATTTTGAAATAAATGTTGTTTAATTTTTTGTCTTCTTCTGCCATTTTAACTTGGTTATAATTGCTATAACCATCCATAAATGAATACATTTCATGTCCAGCCACTAAATCAAAAATTGAATCCAAGAAAGGTAGCGGGAATGGATCCTTCTTAATTTGGGCATTTAATTTTCGATAATCCACACACATATGCAATTTACCATTTTTCTTTCGCACAATTACTAGAGGGGATAACCATTGAGTAGTTTCTATAGGATATATAAATCCAACATCTAGTAATTTATCAAGGTTTCTTTGACCCTGAATGGATAATTTGGATTCATTTTGTATTTTTTTGAACATTCACCATTAGTTCAATTTTATGCTTACATACTTCTATTTGAATTCCTTTTAATTCATTATAACTCCATGCAAAAACATCTTTGTACTCCATTAACACCTTTTTTATTTGTGCTTGAAATATGTTCGGTAATATGGAATTAATTAATACATCTTTAGGTTCTTTTTTGCTTCCCAAATTGAGTTTAATTAATTGTTTTTCAACTATCATTGTCCAACCAATAATTTTTTTTATGTATTTGATAGTGTTGTTGGTATTTTCATCCAATATTAAAGCTTCCCCTAGTTGGTGCTCATAAAAATACATTGGGTAATCAACTTTATCTTTTGGTTGTAACATACCACAATCTATTTTTTTTAAAAATAAAGTTCTTCAGGCATTACTTCCCCTACATGCCATAATTTAATTTGGTATTGCATTATAAAGTTGCTCTTCTTTTTGTTTCAACAATCCTTCTTCCCAATCAAATTCATCATCTAAATTCTTCGGTCGTAATGATGAATTAATGTTGATTCATTTTATTGTACTTAATGTCACATTTCATTCTCTTGAAGTAATAGTGAGGGTATTATCACCCTAGTTGTGATGAAATTTGGCCAATTTTAGCCATGCCCATCCCAATAACATGGAATAAGCTTCCACTCCATTCTCCACATTCAACATAGTGACTAAAATTTTATAATCACAACTTGCCAGGTTGATTTTCAAGTTCTTAATCAAACCAATTGGCTACACCTTCCATTGGGCAACCATTTGCACCACAAATGGAGCCAATTGAAGTCTTTTCAATCCGAGTTTCTTTCTTAAACTCTCAAAGATAATGTTCACATTAGAGCCACCATCCAATAACACATCCCTTACTTCAAACTTTCCCACCCGAACTTGAACAATTGGCATAACTTCATCAAAATCTTCAACCTTGCAAACATCTACAACTTGATTTTATTTCATTTTGATTAAGGACTTTTCCACCATCCCCCTTAATTGAAAACAAGTTCTCATCAATTGTCCCAACTTCACTTCCAATTTCAAATTCATAATTACTTTTGTAGCTTTTGTTACGGAGTTCATATTAACTCCACACCCATTTAGTGTTTCAAACATTCCATTTTGGTTTGCCACTACACTTTGTATAATCATTCTATCTTGGTTCTTTAAATAAATCAATTTTTCCTGGTTTAGATTGTTGTCAACTCCTTGTGACTCACTTGCCTTCATCAAATTGACCTTTCTTGTTGACTTACCATATCCATTCATAATATGATTATTTCCCATCATATCAATTTCTCATGTTGATGTGTCCACTCTAGTTGGTATGGCAATTCCTGCTAGCTTGGCATATTAATTGGTCAATTCAGGGGACCTTTTGTGATCACTTGGCAAATTGACTTCCTTTATCATTCACATTAACACTTCTCCATTTAACCCTCCTAGTTGAGTAAACAACTTGGTCGGTTCCAATTTGATAAGTAATGCTTCTACTTCAATGGATCTATCTTCAAACTTTTGAATTTTCTGTAGTTCCTTGACTACATTCAAATGAACCTTCTTTTATTTTTCCCATTTGGTTTATTGACCTTTTGTAGGACTAACATCTCTCTTTGGAAGCACCTTTATTGGCATATTTTCCCTCTAACCTTGTGTGGTCACACATACATCAACAATTGATTCATCCCATTTGACCATGGCAACATTAATTCCAACTTTCAGTTTGGAATTCTTTTCTTCCTTTTCAAGTACTTTCTTCCACATAGGACAATTAGTTCTTATATGTCCTTTACGACAAAAAAAACATTTTATTCCATTTTATCAAAATCTATTATTTTGGTTATAACCATGTTGATTATATGGGTTATTCTGATTTTTCTAACCATTACTTCACTAGTTTTGACCATTTGATCTTGAATTATATTGTTGATTTCCAAATCAATTATTTGGTGTATTATACTCTTATAATTATTTATGCTCTTGCACAACTAGTGCTTCTGTTTGTAACACATGCACTGGAACAATTTCCCTCAAAGGAAATCTTCCACACACTACTTTGTTGGGACATTGATCAATATTATGATCATTTTGTTTACATACCTAACTAAACTTGTTCAATAATTTACATTCTTTTGTGAGAGGTCCTTCATTATAACAATTTTGACAGTACAAACCTTTTATAATAGTTTTAAAATGATCTTTTGTTTTTTTCTTCTTTGGTTTCCATTTTTCTTCTTCATCATAATCTTCTGATTCTTCACTGTTAGAGTTTTGGCAATATTCCACTATACTTTTCTTTCTTACTAGCATTTTTAATTTTATAATAATTAGCGACTTTGTTACTTCCGCTAAAGTTCTTCGCAACACACTTGTAATGGCCATTTTGACTCTGGTTCTCAATCCTTTTCTACAGGCTTCTCTTAAATAAATATCATGTGGTTGTTGTGGAATAACCATGTACAATTGCAAAAAATTGTCATAATAATTTTCTATAGACTCATATTTCTTTTGTTTAGCATATCTCAAAGTTGTAATTACTTATCCTTCATTATGAATCTCATTAAATTGACTAATAAAAGCCCATTGTACTTCATCCCATATTGATGCTAATGAGTTGTCTCATACATGCAAACCAATCAACAATTCTCCTTTTAAGAGAATTTGGAAAATATTGTAGTTTATCATCATCTATATCTTCTCCATTAGTCACACAAACTCTAATTAGTTGTCAAATACGTATATCATTTTCATGATGCTTTGGTAGTTGAATGTGCAAAACATTAGCAAGTACGACAACCATGAGTGGATTCACATTCATCACCATTGTAGCAGTTGCTAATTATTGAATTGACAAAGTTTTTGTATTAAAAAAATTAGGATTCAAAGTTGTTCCAAATAGTTATCTCTCTAGTGGTCGATCACTACTTCCATCGTCATTCAAAATTTTCACTGATTTTTTGTCAACTTGTCGCTTTGGTATTCAAAACCATCCCTCTCCTATCAGCCAATTGATTATTCCAAATGCATTAACAATAATCTTTGGTGTATTTCAATAACAATGTATTTAATTCTTCAATTGGTTTTTGATATTCATGATCAACATTTGGTGAACTTATTTGCATAGATTGTCAAGTTCCATCACTTGTCGATGCGTTTATTTCTTCAACATTAGTTTGAGCAACTAGAATTACCATTTCCTCTTTTACAAGTTGAAGTACTTGATATGTTACTAGTGAATTAAAGATTGCACCAAGACCTCTCCATCTATTCTATGTAATAGATTGTTGGCTGCAATAGCAGCCTTTTTAGTTTTTTTTGTCAATTTTTTCTTATCCAATGTCTCAATCTATTATTCTCTTCTCTTTTTCTATTCCTTTTCAAAATAGGCTCCAAATATAAATTCATGTTTCCTTTTTATAACCATCTCTATTACCACTCCCAATTTTGAATTTTTATAAAAATTTGGAACCATGACTATAGACCAAAATTCTTTTGATTCAATCATTTTAGATATGTATTCCTCACCCCCTTTTGTTCTCATCACATATTCAGAACTCGTAAACCTAGGTGCCCATAACATATCACTTGGCATCCATTTTTATATTAATGCATTAATATTGGGTCTAGTAAATTATGCTGAGGAATTGAATTGAATGATGCGTTGCAAAAAAATTCTTTATAGGAATTAGTGTGATTGTGCATACAATTATTGGTAACCATCTTCAATATTTTGTCAATTTTGTAGCATCGATAATTAGTGATCTATGTTGTATACACCACACCTTAACACCATCATGTATTTTCTTAATAATCAATTCTTGTATATTTTAAGGCAATGTTTTAAATTTCTCTTTAAAATTACCCCACTCATCTAATTCTAATGCATTCCTTGGTGTGTATAAATAATCCTGAAAATTCCAACCATAACTACAATTTATTCTTGATATTTGCTTAATTTCTTCTATGGTTATAATCTTTTTCATCTATTCATCTTTTTTTTCAACAAGAGTCATAATCTATCATTTTTCATAATATTCTTCATACACATTATTATAATAATCTAGAAGTATCATTGATTTTGTCATGTCTTATTCATAATAAGTGAATAAATTTGGAAAAATTAATACTTGTTTAGCCCCCAAAACCCATCTTATTCACTCTACTATGTTTTTTTCCAATTCTATAAGCACCCATTAAATTTGTGTATCCACAAGGTAATACCCCATAAATAACATGTATCAAGCAAAATTCCAAATCAATTTCATCAATTTCCATTTTCCCTTCTTCTATTTCTATTAACTTAATTGTAATGTGAAAAGATCTTACATGAATTTGGAGAAATTACATCTTGAATCCTCCAATTTCTCCAACAACAAATTGAATTATCCACAACATTTTGGCCAAATTTTAATGATATAATTTTGCAAGTGTTAAATATGATATTCTATGAATGAATTATTTATATATCACTATTGGGTCTTTTGTGACCGATTGTGGGGTGATCAAACACTTACCTGATCTCGGCCACTGGGGTCTGGATTTTGATCTTTTGTTTAAGGGTTTAAGGAATTAAACCCGCTGAAAGATGAACTTAATTGAGGCGGCTGTGTTTTGATTTCGGGAGGCGTTGATTTTGTAACAGTGCATGGTAAGCTTGAAGGAGAAGCTTTGCAGAGAACGAGGAACATCGTGAAGGAGGAAAGGAATTCTTTTAAAAAGAAAGAGGTTTGGTGGTGGTAGGGCAGAATGGTTTTGGAAGGTAGGATTGCAACTGTTAGCTGGTGATTGATCTTCTTCCGCTGCGCAGATCCGGTTGTTTAGCTGCTACAATCTCCGCTTGTGATTAGAATGTGAGATACGAGAAAGGCTTGGTTTTTGGTGGTGTTAGTCTGCGGGACCTTAGGAATGCACATTATAGGGCAGACAAGATGTACTCCTTGACGTGTTAATATGACTAAAAGCTCAGGGAATCATACTCTGTGGTCTGTTTTGTTAATTTTGTCTTGAGCAGGATGATTCTTGTAGAAGGATCAGGCATTTGTGGATTTAGGTGTTCGATGGATTGATTAGAGTAAGGGTGAACAATTGCAGTGGTGAAGGTCAGGAAGCTCAGGTCCGTTTGGGTCTGTGTGCTGTCTGAGGCTGATTGACTCTGTGTAGTCACATCTCGCTCTCATCTTACTCTCTACCTCTCCTTTTTGGTGACACTTTGTCCTACTCGATTAGAATGAGTACCATGTATACATACTAACTATGACAACATTCAATCCATTCTAGTTTTAAAGATTAATTCAATTAAATCCACATACAATGTTAAACACAACAAAATTGAAGAAAGAACATCTTTTATATTTCAATAAACCACGAAGCTCTACAATGTCTTTTCCTAATCTTCCTCTCATAACTCTATTGAATTCCCTCTCCTGAAAAATCAACATAAACATATAGACAATCACCATCAGAAACCCCATCAAGTCAATCAAAATGTATTTTTATATTCCCTGTAAAATGATTATAATGACCTAACTATTTGACAAATTGACTTGCCAAAAATCGACTACACCGTGTTGTCATTGCCCTATGCTACCATACCAATTTGTTTATTTTGTCATATGGTTTCACCTATTTTATCATCTTGACTTGTCCACACATACTTTCTAGTCATATCAACTTGCTAATATGCTTACTACTCTATATCCTTTTCCTAACATCAACAATTTTTGGCATTGCAAGGTTGTGTGCAAAATCCTCAAGTTTGGTAGTGGCCCACATTATTGTTAATATTTTAGGGCCCGTGGTTCAACAATGTGTTTTTGAACTAGAGTTAAGGATATTGGTTGTTTTTAGATGCTCTTGTTATTTTCATATCATTTGTATGCTAATTTTGGGTAAATTGCTTGGCACTTGACTCTAATGAAACCCAACATTTTGATGGAAACTTTAACTCTTTCAACAAAACATGCAAAACCAAGTGATACAAAGTCTTAAACCCTTTCCTTTCATTTATACACTCTTTCCAAAATGCCAAAGATCACAATATATTATGCATGATGAACTAGACCTTAGCTTGTTACACTGGTTTGGGGCTAGTCATTTAGTTTGTTGGCAAGGAAAAAACATCACAAATTATAGATGAGCATGGCCATTAGGTATTGCTTCCACTCCTTATTTTTGTATACAACTTTTTATACCCAAATGATCATGTAGACATGGAGCTCTTAAATTTGCATCCCTAATTGATGAAAACAAGGATGTGATTGAGAAAATTGGGCTACTTGAGTTGGAGGAAAGTGGTATTGGACTCCAGGTTTTTTTTTTAATGTTTGATCTTAGCCCTTGGAAGAATGGAACAACTTATGGAACGAAAGTGCTACCATAAACTCTAACTTGGAGAACTAATGTAGTTTTTGAATTGTTGGGTTCTATGTTTTTGGTTTTAGGTTTTGGGTGACAAGAGGCCTTTTTGAGAGTGCTGGATGGATATTGATGCATGAAACCTTAAATCATAGAGCCAAATGGCACTGAAAAAGAATACAATGACAATCCTCCATAGAGCTAAATGTAATGTAGTTTACAGTTTAAATTTAAGAGATAAGAGTAGGTTCGTTTATATTTGAGTCAACGATATCAAATTTTTGTAAACATCTCTCACTTTTGGAATAAAAGTCTAAGTTTTTTCTCATTGTTGATCATGATTTTTTGCATTTTTCTGACTTTTTGAATTCTTTTTCTTTATTGATTATTATTCTTTTTTCTTTTTGGGATTATTTCCTGATTTTTTAGATGGGGTTTTTCCTAAAATTTGTATTTGGTTATCTTGAAAAAATTCCAAATAAACTGGATTATCTTTCTGATTATTGCGATTCTTTTTTTATTTTCTGGATTATATTCCAAAATTTCCAGGATTTTTCTGGTTTTTTATTTTCAAAAAAATAATCTAGATGGCTTTTCTGAATTTTTTGAAATTTGAAATTCTAGAATAGGAACCAGAACTGTAAGATCTAGAACCAAAACTGCTCCTAAAATAAAATGCAAGAATTGGAACCAAGTCTTGATTTTTGGAAAAAAAAGAAAAACCAGAACTGAACTGGAACCGGTCCTTTGAAAATTTTAGTAACCAGATCCAGGGTTCCTCCAAGAACCCGAGAACTGGCGAACATTGGTAAATATATATGTGTTTAGATCTTACCGAAACAAGACCAGTGTTGGTTTCATATATAGGCCTGGACCTTGTATCAACACTGGTAGCAAGAACTCTACTAGGCTGGTCTTGGGTGATACGAAGACGAGCCTAGTAGAGGACAATACCAACCTGGTAAGGACTTGAGGCAAGACCAGCCTAGTAGGGACCTAAGGCAATTCCATGTACATAGTACCTACCTGCCTTACACCAACAAAAAATCAACCTTGGACCTGATACTAAGTACCAAGACCAAGCTTGTATAAAGGTTTTAGAAAGTACCCACATAGCAAGATAAAGCTTATGTGAAAACTTTAAAAGGCACCCAATACCAGGACCAGGCTGGTATGTTCAAAAGTCTTTAGGAGGCAACACTGAATGAGACCCAAACTCTGCTTCCCAGGGATTTATTGAAATTTAATGAGGTAGGTGGACTGGCAATCATGCACAAGAGGACTTAGCCAGATTTGGCTACAAGTTGGAGAGGAAAGTCCAAATCTTTTTTTTCCTTATTCCTTTGTACATTTTCATAATCTGCCCGTGTGTTTATGAATAAAGTTTTGCAGGGTTTTCTCTCAATCATTTGGAACACTGCTATGTTTTTTCCACATCCTAGAACCTATAGTCTAAATCTGGCGGTTTCAAAACATTTTTCCATGGATATGTGGCTGCTGACCTTTGAGTCATTTTCTTAAAAGAAAAATAAGTTATTTGTAGGATTGGTATCCCTTTTCTAAAGCCGAATGATGAAATTTTGCCCCCAAGAGAAACACTGCTTATTACGTGTTTTGTGTTGACTAGGTCTGCTAGCTCTTTGGAAGTATGATGAGCTGGGCTTTTGCTTGCTGTTTGTGTCTCCAAGCGGATCTTTTAAAGATCAAGTAGACTGGTTCTGTCAACAACTTGACAATTCTTTTCTAGTTGAAATCTTACATGAGATCTTAATAGTCACATAGGTAATCCAAATCTTAAAGGAGCAAAATGTCCAATCCCATTTCCTTGACAAATTGAGGGACCTGCACTACAAGACAACCGCCTGTTGCAACTTGCTTAGGCTTCGAGTGGAACATTGAGGAATGCCCCCCTCAGATAGCCTGGTGTTCAAACTTCAAACTTTCAAATCCAAAATGTTTAACTTTCAAAAAGAAATCATAAACCTGTATAAATGATTAAAAAACACTTTCTGTCCATTTGAGGCATGTAGATCTACCTACCTCCCCCTCAGAACAACAAGAGAGTGGGTGTAGCTACCTATGTTGTAGGCAAAGCATGATGTTGTGGGCTTTCCTAGAGTAAGGGCCAGCTTCCGTTAAAGGCCACAACCAAGTTGTTTACTATACATAAAGACCTCACAACCTCACTTTTTTTACACATTTTCCCCCCATGATACGCATTGAGTATCACAGGATAAATAAACTAAAATAATAAGCATATGTTTTGAAAAACATAATGCCCACTCTTTATGTTTCTTAAAACACCCACCCTTCTCAAAGGAAATTATTATGGGTTGTAATGCGCCCTCCAACAAAGACACTGCAAAAATCTTGCCAGGTCTTTTACATGTAGGGTGGGGGACTCCATTGAGGGCATTATGGATGTAAGCTCCCTGCACTTGAGAGGTGGTAGCCCCCAGGTTTAAGCACCTTACTAGACTATACTGATGTAAAATGTAAACCCCACCAAAATGGGTGAAGTTGCTTGGGAGTACTTTTTTCTGGATCCTTGGGGTGAAGCATATGGACTAGGTAACCAACTCAAGCTGCCTGGAAACTAAAAATTAGCAAGCTGTGGAGGTGGCAAGATTATTTCCAGCAACTAATCAACACGAGTGGGTTACTGGACATCACCAGCTGTGTTGAGGATCAAGACTCCCCCTCTTCATCTATGTGGGGAGTGGTTATGAAAAGTTCATCCATTCAGCAGAGGGCTATGGTATCATTGGGCCAATGAGAGGCCAGGGTAGTACCTTGTGATAACTGGTAGGTCACTAGCAAAATGAAGGTCACATGATACCTTCATTCTTATGGGTTGTAACTCGTGCCCTGAGAGCCAATCAAGTGGTCGAGATCCTTAAGACAGCTGGTTATGTTTATATATCAATGTAAAGTTAGACATAGTCCACCAGAGCAAGAGTTTTCATGGTTTTTTGTGAAAAAATCCATATGTAATGAACATGAAGATGTGGTGACAAGTCAGAGTTGATGTCATTGTGGCTGAAGGGCAAGGAGAAGTACATATTGTTGTCTGCAGCTGGCATAACAACTGCTTTGACATACATATATATATGCTGGCTCTATGTCATATAACATGGTCTTCGGCTTATATATAGGTAGGTATAAGCTGAACTGCATGCAACATAGTGATTTTTTGGGTGGCAAATTTTTGTTACTTCCCGAATTTTTTTCGAGAAAAAACTTGGAAAAACATGTTTCTTTTCTTAAAAGTGTAACATGTGCTATATCAGCCCAAAAATTGTCACTTTCAAAAAATCAATAAAATTGACCAAAACAAAACATTGGCATATGCATTTGTATGTGTCAAAGATGGTGTGGCATGCTATTAGGATTTTTATTGCAAGAGATTGCAGATACTTGTTGGACTTTGCAGATGTGTTGTAATGCTTGTGAAACAAGTGGAAGTAGAGGGTAGCAAGAATTGAACGAAGTGAATTGGGCTGAGATGTGTATGTTCTTTACATGGCTTCCATACATATGTGAGCGTTCTAAGAGCATTATACAATTTTTAAAACTTTATTTTGTGGTAATGCACTTAACTTGCTGACAAAATTACATTTTGGCTTTACACACTTGAACCTCAAGAACTTGAAACTTCAATCGATCTTCAAATGCAAGGTATTATCACATCAAAATCTATTTATTGTATTGAAATTGTGAGGCAAACAATAAGGGATGTTATGACCTCCTTACCTTCAAGTTACAAAGGTTTGATTCAGACAAATTTGTTGCAATTAGAGTAATGCTTATCTACAACATGACCAAGTAATTGAAAGGCTGCTTAGAGAACATGGTGGAAACATGAGTGATAAAATCTAGACTCATGCTAAGTACAAATCAACAATTTTGAAAATTAAATTTGTGGGAAGACTAATACAATGTCTCCATTTACCAAAGATTGCACATTTGTTAGTACAAAAATCAAGAGAGAACTTGTTGATACCAATTTTTTTTAATGAGATTTAGTTGTCTTAAAGATTGTTAGAAAGTTCCATTTTGGGTATGTTGCCTGCGATCATTCATGTGGCGTTGGTGATAAAAGTGATGTTTTTATTAGATTATATATATATATGTCTTAGAATTTCTTCAAAATTGTTCCTTCTAGCCTCTCTTGCAACATGCTAGCATGTGCACAGTAGTGTGATAAAATTGCATGAAGATGTATTTGTTCTATGTGAAGATAGTCAAATGACACCTTGGAGGTAGAAAATGAAGTGGGATTCATAGTCCAAGTCTTGAATCACAAGCTAATGCTTGTTTTTGTTGGAATGTAGTGCATCCATTCTTGCATATTCAAGTGTCTATTTCTCACACATCTACACATGTTCATATTTCTCATGGATAAAATTTTAACTAATTGTTCATAAAGTGTGAACCCACTAATGGAGAACATTGCTTAAGGAACAAGCCACAAATGAAGTTTGTGAGTCTGTCCTCAAATTGAAATGTGGGAGTTGATGAAGCTTTTACATATCAGGAAACCCACAGATTGCAAAAGGGTATTTCAAGTGAAACACAACACAAACATTGCAGTTGATTGTTAAAAATACTAGGTTGGTGGTGAAAGGTCTCTCACACATATGATGAGTGTAATCGACAAAACTTATTAACTTGCACAATTGAAGATTGTGGAGTAAACTGTCAACATTGACTTTTGACATTGATTAAATAGATGTGAACTTAGCATGTTTTGTTGAATGGAAAATTTTCAAAATATTTTTACACACAATTGTTGAAATCCTTTGAAGAAACAGTTGAACAATAAGAACTTACATGCAAGGTTGAGAAAGGCCATTCACAAATTCAACTAAACTTAAAGATTTAGCAATACAAGGTTTTGAGATTGCTCAAAAAAGAATGCAAATACATATAGTGGTTACTGATTGGGAATTAAGTCTTTAGGTGTTATCCCTTGTTAGGAAGTATCTTCTATTGGCTGATAAAAAGTGGATGAAACTCTTCAGTTGCCAATCTGACTGTTGTGTTTAAGTAGCATTAGAAGACAAGAAGATATTGCATTTTTTGCCTTGTGCATTGATGAGTTGCTTAAATTTTGCAAGAACACGAGTGTGCTCAAAACCCTAAAGGGCAACTTCTTGAATGAGTTTGAATAGAAAAGACTTAGGGAAGCTTTCATGTTGTCCATAGTCTAGGATAATGCCAACACTGAACATAAAAAAATGCAACTGTAGACAAATGAACAAGAACTTGAATATGAACATGTTCTTCACCCATAAGAAAGGAGTATTCTTTAGACAAGTCAGAGGCAGCCTCATGTATGCCATGATAGGAACTAGGCCTAACATTGCCATAACTCTGAGGATCAGTTCAGAACCTAGGCAATTGCACTGGAGAGCAGTCAAATGAATTTTGATGTACCTTGTGTTTAAGCACAGATATTGGTACTGAGCCGTTAATCAAGGATACATTGCCATCACAAAATATCCAGTCCATCGCAACTGGACCTTGAACACATTAATGTTTGACACAACTAAGTAACAAAGACTCATCCATAGGAGAAGCAAATTTTGACCACTCTGCCACTTTTGACATGGCTGTATACTTCCAAAGGCATTCTCAACACCAGTGAAGCCCATGCATTACATGGGGATGTTCCAAGTGAAGAAATTTGATAAACATGGAGTGTTGGACATTAAATTCCAACAACTAAACTCAAGAGAAGATAGCTTGCTGTGAAAATCATGCATGTGGTTCTTATGCTGGGTAATTTCTGGGCAGACAGTAGGGTATGACACCTCAGACCTCAGGCTCTACCCACTGTTCAAACAGGGTGTGTGGCCCTGATGCCATGGCATTACCCTACAAATAATTTTGCTACTAAGGACCCAAGAATGTAGTATGACAATTGAAGCCCATTCATGTACAGGGATTCACTTCACCTATGGATGAGTCTTCCTTACTTCATTCAGACATGCAGCAGCCTACTCCCCACACAACTATCTACCACTGTCTCTAGCTCTCATGGATGATGACTATTCAGCTTATAATATGTGTTGTGTCTCACATTAATCGAACTGAGTGCTAAGTGGCAGACAATTTTGCACTCTTGACATGGTCAAATGTGTAGGGTAAGGCCCTCGGTTGAGGGCATTCCTGGACGATCAAGGGCCTTACCAGAAGGAGGGGCTGCACAAGGTGGTAGCTGAGCATGGACCCGGTTCTGGCAATGCCCTCAACTCAGAGCCTTACACCATGTAAAAAGCTGCCAAATTTGCAAGAAAACAGAAGATACAGCTGGAAAAACGGGAACAAGACACACCTCTATGGAACAGAATGCCTAGCAATTTCTCAGAAGTCAAATTTCAGTGTAGAACATGCTATCTGAATATACTAAAAAAGATTGACAATATTCCTTTCAATGCAAGCTCCTGTTTTCTGCCTGAAATGGAAATTCTTCCAAGCAGCAACAGCAACAAATTCCTCCACCACAAAATTACTCATTGCTTTCATTTAGTAATTATGTGATGATCTCAAGTGTACTGTCCAGTGCATCCCAAAACAAACGAAATACAGAATGATCCTGAGAAGTCTGTATTGTCTTCCTTTTCTGCTGGTATATACATGGAACAGCTCGTCCACATCGATCTCATTCTATACAAGTATTGTTAAGGTTTTACCCTTTCTTTCCATGAGGATCAAGAGTGCTCTATTTTTCAGTTGAAGTCGCCGATGAATTCTTCAAGGCTTCTCCCATCTTGTCCATCTGTTCAGCAGTTGCGTCCTTGATATTGTTAGTGGTGGTTTGAAGCTTCTCCACGAACCCCTTTTTCTGCCATTCCTCTGCCTGCGCCCTATGAAAGCCCGCCGTCCGCATCTGCTGTGCACTTTCTGACTCCATCTCGGATGCATCCGGTTTCGGCCGTGACTCGTTTCCCTGTACTCCCTGCATCCTTCCTTTCCTGCGTCTGATATACAAGCGCACATTCGTCAGAGAAGAGGAGTTTATTGCGAAAATCATAAAATGTTCAACTATTTGCATCAAGCATCGGTCATCGTATTGATTTATTAGTTCCTCTCAAATAAATCTCGGGCATGCAAAGCCTCGAAGTCAAGAATTGCATCCGAAAATTTGCTACAAAAGAAATGATCTCTATGTTTCTATTTCGCTTGGATCTTTTGAATAGAATGCAGCCAGCCGCAATAACAAATTCGATGTGATTCTAATCACAACAACCGGAAGTGCACTAAAGCACGTAAGCAAACGGATCCAGCTCTTACGGTAACTAAGATGGCAGATCCATAAAAAAACAAATTGCAGATATGGCAGATTGTCGATCAAGCTTCCTCTATTATGATAGTAACGCAGTATTGGCGGTTCGATGAGGGCAGGCAGGTTAACCAGCTGAAAATCTAACTAGGCGGAAGAGAAGAAAACATCTGACCAAGATCAATACAGGGATTCTGTGCGCGTCAAAGATCGTAATGGATCACAATTACAGCAACTTACCAGATGATCTCCGGGACGCACAATCAGGCAAGTGAAGAAGCTCCTCGACGTCTTGTCCGGGGCGTGTCCGTCTGCAACGACTTGTTCCGATCGAAAAACTCTCAGATAAAAAAAACACGCACACAGAGAACAACCAGATCAATTCCTTCTAATCCACGAGGTAATTGGCGTCGACTGGTATCGCTCCGATCGGAAGACGCAAAATTGGAATGTTTAGCGAAGGCTGAATGCAATGGACGAGGGTATTTGGGAAGGGAGTGACGAGGCCTCGGGCCGTGACCACGAGGACCCTCGGTCTCAATGCCACGAGGACCCGTCATTGTTTTTGCCACCTGAAAGACTTGTATCTCTGCACGTGTCGACTGAAGGCAGTGCAGTCAGTCAGGTGCCTTCTACTGGCGACGAGTAGGATAAAGCCCTTGGACTACGCCAACACCTAAATAAGGGGCCTGCCTCTGAGAAGGGTAGGGCCGGAGCGGCCCTTCCTTGTTTTGAGGTGCTTAGGCACCAGGGCAGTTAGCCCCAGTGACATGCACGGACAAAAAACAGAGAAGGGCTGAGTGCCCTACCCTTCTGCATAGTTAAAAACTAACCCTAATTTTCAGAGGCCTTGAGCTTCCACTCTAGAATATTTCTTCCATTTTGGGAAGATCCTCGCTGAGTTCTTGGGCCTGACAATGGTCGTCTAAATAGGTACACTACCAGAAATTAGGGCAGGCTTTTACACTAGCTGAGGCAGGCCCTGTTTCTGGTAATGCCCTGGTCCCAGTGCCTTAGTCTGAGAGCTTTAGCTGGTGTAAAGATCATCACGAAACAATATCCTTTTATTTCACTCTTTTTTTTCTTATCTCCATTCAATTAATTAAGCAGAAGGTGGGTAGTTAATGCAGGTAAGCATTAAGTGGCAGTGCTAGTGTTTTTTACATGGGAGAATTTTTTGCCAAATTTAAAGCTGCAAAATATTATTTTGACCTATACAAAGGATTTTTCATGGAAAAAATGGACCAAATTTGACAAATCTATGACTTTCTTTTTCCAGATCACTCGATTTTTATGATAAGTTCCAATAGGTAGTGAGGAATATAGAAGGATCTTGTTTTGTAACTTTCATATTTGGTAATGTAGCCAATTTTGGCTAAATTATTTTCTGGCTGATCGTCACTTGGGCTATATCACAAAATCCTTAAAAAGAACACTGGCACACATAAATATTGCAACAATTTTTTTTCTTTCTGCTGCATTGTTTTCTTTTTCTTATTTTCATTTAATTAGTGCAACAAAGGCATCTACTTAATACACTTAAGATTCCCACAGAACCACAGAAAGATATATTTTCAGTACAAGGATCCAAAAAGAAGGGGGCTTTACAAAAACATAATGCTCACCTTCAAACCTAACACACCCGAAACCATGCACCCAAGCAATGTAGAGGGAAAATTATAGGCCGTAGTGTGCCCTCCAGACCCATCTGGACTTTTTTAGTGTACTCAGACATGTCAATATAGGGTGACAAAATTTGTGTGATTGCTTGTGTGGCTCAAGGTGTTCATGGGACTTTGGGCCTATTGTCAAGGCCTATATTGACTTAGGGTGTTCATAAGACTTTTGGCTTAAGATGTTCATTAGAGTTTAAATTTAATGTCGTTGCAAGATATTTGATTTAAGGTGTTTGTGGGACCTTGCCCTCACAGCCTACAACATTTGGCTTAGAGAATTTGGGGGTGAAATTATAATCTTGCAATGGATGACCTCACAAATAGTAATAGTGATGTAAAAACATGTGTAAGGTCTATGTTGCACCTACTAAGTAAGTGTAAGAGGCCTCCTTGCCTTGCGATCTAGGTATGTTTAATCTCATATGTGCGCCTCATGCTTTATGATAAATAAGGCCAAGGCATGGATCATTCCACAAAATGTGGGGCTGGAATTGACACCTGCATTATCCTATGCTCCAACTCTGGGGCCTTGCCCTACACTTGAGTAACTGGGGCCGATGCTCCTTTGCTAACATTTGCTTGTTAGAAATTGGAAAAGCCTGCCTATCAATGCGGAGACATTAAAGGAACATGAAATGCATAGTGCCCATTGCAAATGCCAATCAGAAATAGAATAATCAGAAAAAACCATGCCCAAAATGTAGATATGCATAGAGATTGTGGAAAACATTCTATTGTTGTCTATTTCCCCAAATTATCCAGCATTGTAAGGACTTGAAGAGGGCATATGAGGGAAAGAAGGTTAGTTTGTTGTTTGTGTGTAATGTAGGACTTATTTCAACAAAACTATTGATGGTGGAAGATGGAACTACATTGATGAAGCTTTTAAAAGTGGAAAAGGAAGATGGTGCAATTGCAGATAAAAGGTGGATTGAAGAGCTAAGTTATCAACCTGGTTGTATATGAAATGTTTAGTCTTTTTGTTACGTTTGTAGTTGTTGAATTTTCTTCCATTGCACTAGTAGCTAATTAGTGACAATGCACAATGTATTTCAAAGTTTTGCATGAAGAGTTGGAATTGAAACATGATGATAGAATGAAGTGGTTCAACTTGTAAAAAGTTGGGCATGTAGAAACACTACATTTGTTTCGGAAGTATCCAAGGGTTTTAGTCGAATCTGTGTGGCTAGTTTTGTGGAGTGGTGAACATGAGGAGCCCATATGAGGTATCCCTGAGTTGAAGCAAAGTGTGATGAAAAATTCAGGTCTTCACTAATTTGAAAAGCCAAGTTTATACCTTGGATTCATATGAACATTCTTGCCCAATTTTGTAGTGGTTTTGCATAAACCTAGTAATCACCATTTGCATAAAAACTATGACACAATTGAACAACAATATGGATAGGAAGGGAGATTAATGTTTCGAGATCATTGAGAGATTGAACCTAAATGGGATGCATTGCATAATAGAGGAGTGGAATTTAGCACTTCAAAGGACTGAATGGACATTGAGGGATTTGATTTCTAGTTGGTCTTCATAAATTAAAATGTGTTGTTTTTCTCAAACATGAAGTGTATAGTAATTGGTGATGGTTCATCAGTAATGTTAATGGATCTAGAATGACATTACATTCATGTGCTCTGAAAATTGCTACAACAAGACAAGGATTTGATTCTTGAGTTTTGAACTTGGCCCAAGCTTTGGGTTTTTATGTTGGAACCTGTTGTTTTTATCTTCGTGTTAATAAAGTAATTTTAAGTTTGGTGTTGGTTGTAAAACATAGATAGTTTGTCTATTTCAGTTTCGAGCACCATTTCTTTTTTGTTACAATAGATGTAACATATATTTGTCTTGCACAAACTCAAAGATGTAAGCTGTTGTTCATTTGTGTCAAAAAAAAAGAAGAAAAAAGATGTAACTTGCTTTTATAGAATATGCAAATTCATTGAGTAGAAAAAGGAAATGAGTGAAAGCTTTAATCAAAGAATTGGTCCTTGTAATTAATTTTTAGGTCACCCAACCTTACACAACAACAACCCACTTGAACTCATAGATATAAGTTGTTTGCAAAGAATATGCAACTTCATTGGGAGAGACATGACAAGGAAAAACCTTGAGAAAATTGGCCATCATATAACTATTCTTTTGTCATTCGCATCAACCAGCTTGAGCTCAATCCTGCATCAGCTTCCTGAATCCTGGAGTGCAATGGCGGTTTAACTTTAGATCCTTTTTGTTCCCAATGTGCTCCCACCAAGTTCTCAATGGGTTCCCAACATGTTCCCAATAGGATCTCTTTGTCCCTAATGCTTTGCCCTTCGTTGTCCTCTTGGAACCTATTAGAGGTGGGCTAATATATGCACTTCAGTGTATGATTCTATGTTTTCAGTGAATATGTTTTACATTGGGGAGTCTTCAAAGCGTTAATAAACTTTTGTGATGGGCCAGTTAAAGAGTCTCGTTGCTAATTCTGAACTTGGAACGCTTCCCCCAACTAATTAATATGAATAACACTAACATAACATTTTTGACCTATATTTTATTGCAATATTCCTTTTCTTTCTGGAAAAGATCACCAAATTTCAGGGAAAAAAATTTATTTTGAGCCATACCCAAAGAGGTGATCAGGGAACAACATAATAGATATGTAAGTTAGTAAAAAAAATACTGGGATCCTTTTATTCTTGGGTACTTGCTGGAATTGATTAGAAAAATGTGGCAATCTGGAAAAAAATTTAATCAATTTCTGTCAAATTTGGGCTATTTTTCCATGTAAACTCCTTTGCATAACTAGAAATGAGGGGCTCTTTTTAATTTTCAGAAAGCGGCCAATATGGCTCCAATATTTTTGGGAGTAGTGCACAAGTGGCAATCAATTTTTTTGGGGTGAATGACTTGGCTACTATGACCTTCAATTAGGGACTAAATGGCAATGGAAATCTAGAGGCCAAGCAATGGTGATTATAGGTATTTCAAAAAAGCTTCGCTTCTCATTCCCATGGAGACAAATTCCATCTTTCAATGTCACCCACTTTCTTCAACAATTTGCAAAGATTGTTCAAGGACCATATTCAAGCATAGAAATCCCTCCACTACCTCACATCAACCCTTGGGGTGAAGAGGGTGACAAAGTTACTCATGCACTTAAGTGATTCCTAGGTGATAAGAAGATTTACAATGGCACACGTACATGCCACATGGTCATCAACCCCTAATGTAGAAGTGTTTCTACTAGTGACTAGCCAATTGAATGGATACCCCAAGTTATGGCGACATCAATGGTGTTCAAATGATGTCTAACAAAGCCCCAATATGTACTAAATCATGTTCTTTGATGATCCCAACCTTCACCAAGGGAAAAAATGCAAACAATTACCTTCTAGAGGTTGAATGTCATATAGGCCCTCTCCACAAATCCTAGAGTTGAAAGCTAGCCTCGAAACAACATTTTCCTCACAAAACTAACATAATCCTTGTCATTCACCTAATGAAACAAACAAGTGATCTTTAACTTTTGATAGCCAAGAAAAAAGGCTTTAGTTGAAAAATATTTTTCAAGTCAAAATTTAATGAAAATTCACATATACAAAAATTACTGCTGCTAGCCAACATAATGAGTGAGTCTACCTTCTGCTTTTGGAAATGTGACATACGCTCTTGACACGTTATAATGGTTTGCTCCAAAAACATTTGGGTGCATCATTACTGTACCTTTCCGCTGAAAATCAGCAGATTTTGTCAAAATATTTAAATTAAAAAAGTGGGCCCAGCAACCCCAATCTGAATATTTCAAGAATTTGATACTCAAGGACAATAAACCAAATGGAGAGGACTACTTCATGTGCTTCAAAGGTGTAAGGTTCAATTCTTGGAAGGGTCAACATGTGTATACCAATTTAGGCATACCCTCCATGTAAAATTTGAAACTTATTTACACTCCATGTATGTAAACCTCTCATCCACCTCTCTGTGAGGGTAAGTGTAAATTTTTGTGAAGAGCTGACCAAAGTGGCCCGTTACAAAAATAAAAAGTAAAAAATATTTTTTGGGAGAAACCTATGACTGATTAATGTGGATTGCAAAGAAATATATTCACCAAGGGTATATGATATATATACTGACACTTGTCAAAAACATTTACATGAGTAAATGAAAAAAAACTATTTTAATGCCACGCAGCTTAAGTCTAAATCATTCTCACTTATGTTTTTTTACACCAAGGGCATATGTGTATTTACACTTACCCTCCACTGGCCAACACCCAAGGTGGCCTGGGGCAGCAAACATCTTTCATCTAACAGCCCCAAACTTGGGACGTCGCAAACACCACAGAATTTCATTTCCATTTCCATAGCGCGTGAAATGACTCACACGCCAGAGCTTATCAAATTCAAGCAGTAAAGAATCTTGTTTGTAAGGTGACTTGCCAATTCTAAGTAGATCCTCTTTCCAAGCAATCCTACCATACTCCAGGAGATGACCCCACACCATAGACTCGGGCCTTGTGTGCAGGCCGGCCTAGCATATTCCAAGAGATGAACCCACACCCTAGACTCGGCCTTGTGTGGGGGTCATTGCTTCTGATTAAACACTGAATCATTCCTTTTAATCCAAAAGTCCAGATCACAATGCCTCTAAGCAAATGCCAAATAGGGCTAGAGTGCTTAAGCCTACCTTTGAGCTTGTCACCAAACAGACGTAAGCTAGTGTAACCATATTTGTGAAGTACCTTTCCCTTTGAAAATCTCTCAGACATGAACCTTAAGCACACAGCCCTTGAGAATCTGCACCTCCTTGATTAACCCATGGCTGAAGGGAACGGGATTGAACTCAACAAAAGACCTTAATCCCAAGTGGGTTTTGTAAACACAACTGGGGTGGGGGAGATTTCTAGCACGAAGGTGCTGGTTGCCTGCACCACCACATAAGAATCTGCATCCCCAATATGCCTCAACAACCCGACAAATTCACCCTTCATTGCCATCACAACTATTGATTGTCTTTGATGCACCATCCATTGCTCATAGATGTCCATCTTCTCGTGTTTAAGAGAAAACACCTCCTCTACTTCCGCAGGCATCATGACTTCTCCTGACTCTTTATCCAAAATTGATCCCACCTTCCTTACTCCCCTACTACATATACAGCTTTTTTTGGGTGTCATTATGGGCAATGGGAAAATTTTAATATTCAAAAGATAAGAACTATCATTACATCTAAATATGTTTGGTGATGAAATAGGAATGACACATTTTCATGCATATAGCTGAAAACAAATAATGTGAAAAATACTTTAGTCAAGTTTTGAACCTTTGGTTATGGGTGTGTTTTGAAATAATTTAAAAAAAAATGCAAGTGATTTTTTCAAAGGCAATGTTTTATTTAAGGGTGGGTTGAACTCATTTTCACAAAGTAACACCAACAAATCTAAAGAGGGTGTTTTATTATTGAGGCTTGTTTCTCACGTTAAAGGGCATGCAATTGCTGATAAATATACCTTATACCTTAATAAAAAAATACAATGTTAAAAAATCACCAAAGGACATAAAATCTTTGAATCTTCAAAAGAAGCACATTTATTAGTATTCCAAATGAGGGTCCCTTGCAAATTCCTACTAAGTATTTTAAGTACTTGTGTGTGTTTTTCAAGAAAAACTTAGCACAAAATCAAGTTTAAACCTATGCTGAAATCAAATGAATAACTGATTTTTAATTTGAATTCTCTTTCAAGTATGTCCTTTTTATGAGCTAGAATAGAAGAGTACCTTCAACTATATTTTAAATTATTATGTCCTAGTGCTATAATGCTAAGAAATATAGGAATAAGTGACAATTCAAATTTACCAATAAAACATGTAGAAGAAGAGACGTCAAGTTTGAAATTTTATTGATAGAAAATAGGTTGTAAGGAAATGGTAAAATAGGTAGAATAACCAAAGCAAGGTTCAAATGTAAATTTCTTGCAAATACCAAATTTCAAAGTGAAAGTAGAACACATAGAAAAGAGATCACCATTGGAAATAAAGACAAAAACCATAGGTCATATTTACAACCAAAGGTTCAAGATATACTTGGATTATTGTTGGATTCAACATTTTATAATTTAACATGTTAAATCAAGGAAATTCAAGACATTATACCAAAATGTGGCATCCATGACTTGAACATATACAACTAGTGTCCCAATTTAGTCATGGAGTAATATATGCATTAAAACTCTGTCACTTTCATGACTATATGACTATACATGACTATAATCTTATTTTGAACATTATTATGCGTGCCATTGACCTTGTTTGACCAATTTTTCAAATTCAAAAACCTTGATGGGGGTTTCATATTTGCAAATTGAAAACTCCCACTCACTTTTTAAAACATAATGCATTGATATTATATATTGTCATTTGGATGTAATGGATTTTATAATGTATCATAATGTCTTATGTAACTTTTGGTGTAGGATTAAATCCACAAAATTGAGCCTAGTTTGGATCTAATGGTACATGGTAATATATTTCAAAATAAATATTACATAAACTTTTCAAATATGGAATTTTTGTGAATTCATAATATTATTAAATTTACATAATATTATATTTGTAATAAATTACATATTTTAATTTTAAATTATATTTAAATATTTAAATAAATATAACACAACTTTTATTGATTCATTGTATGTTTAAAAGGTGGAAAAATCTAATATTTAATTTTATATATTTTTTCATTCCAAAAAAAATCCATGTTGATTTTAAATAGGTTTATTTACCCAAAAAAATATGAAAAAGATAATAATGGTTAAAGTTGACTACCTTTGTATGGGACAAAGGATGATGTGGGATAATGTTATATTTTTTCCCTTTCATTGATTTTATGGATCCATATCATTTGTGAACAAATTCAATTTTGTAAACAATATAAGTAAATGAAAGAAAATTAGTCCACACACAATACATGCACTAAATATATTCAAAATGGGTAGTCTTATCCTTGGGTGGTATCACTAGGAATGTCACACCTTCATTTTCAACCCATCAAAATTTGAAAAGTCATAGGAAACACTTAAATGAACATTTTCATATTTTTTGTATTTTGAATAGATTTATTAAGTTTCATCGATTTTGAAATCTCAATAATATTAAGAATATTGTGTATTTTGATGTTCCTAATCATTGCATTTGGAAAAAGTTTCAAGAACATAACACTTTTTTTTTTCCTTGAATTTTTTTGGTTAGGAACACAAATTTGGAACATGATTTATGAAAATTTTAAAGAAAATTTTTCCTACTGTAATTTGGAGGTCATTTTATTTTTAGGTTTTTATTTGGCAATTAATTGATTAAACATGATTTAGTTATGAATTTCCAAAGTTAGGCTATCGATTTTTAAAAGGGCCATTTTAATTAAGAATATTAAAATTAAGAATTTTCCAATTTTAAAAATTCCCAAATAGACTTCAAGCCATATATTAGACCATGCAATTAATGAACATGAAAAAATAATAATCCATAATTGTGAAAACATTTAACAAAAAGGTGGTTCCTAGTGGTAACACCCAAGGATGGGTTCACCCAAATGTAAATACCACTTGTGATAAGCTTATTAAAGGCTTGTGACAAAAGAAAACAAAAAAAGATCTTATTTTTCTACTTATTTAGGCCTACCTACCTACATACCTACTTAAGCTTCTTACTTAGGTTTGTAAATTGTATTTGATCTGAAGCTATTCGAATAGGTAATTTAATTTTGTAGGCTAACCTACGTTGTTTAAAGTTCTAATAGACACAAGGTTCATAAGCTATTTTAATAAGTAGGTAGATAGATTGTCAATGTGGTTTTATTATGTTTAAACATGTGTTGACATTTCATAGGTTAATAAATATTTATTATTCAATTATATTTGTCAAATGTAATAATAAAAGTCACGTGATTAATGGCATAAATTACTATGATGAAAATTATTATTATGGGCATAAACCATGAATCTAATTGTACTACATAGTCATGTACTAATATGTGACCTAAATTATTAAAAATAAAATAATATGTGAAGTAATAGAGTTATCTATAAAGTAAGGAAAACAAAACAACAAAACTTTAAAGTTTGGTCATACACAAGGTGAGATTAAAAAAAGAACTTGCAAAAAAATACATTAGCATTCAACTAGGGGTCAAACTAAGAAAAAACATCAATTTTTGTGAAAAATTAAGTTTCATCCTATCTTTCATTTTTCTTGAGTGCTTCCATTATTACTACATGTTTTCATGCTCCTATTTGTATTACTACTATAATTATTTTTGAACCTTGTGCATTAAATGTTGAATTTCAACATTTCATATTGAGATTTAATAAAATTTTCTTTACTTTGTGGATACCATTGAAATATGGGATAGGGGGTGAAAAGAGGCCCAAAACACAAGGTGAAAACATGGTTATTGTATGGATAATTCTAATATATGCCACATTTTGGTGTAGTGAAAGAACAAAGGATTAGCTAAATTATATCAATCCTCCCTATATATTTATTTTTATAGCCTACACATCAATAGAAGATGTTGATTTAACATGAGAAGAATTTATAAATTTTTATACTCTCATGATCAACTATATTATAACACTATTTGAACAAATATTAACAATGTTTCCAATTAACTTACTACATTTTCTAAATTCTTGAGTTATATATACAAGAGAAAAAATAAATACCATTAATTGGGCCAAAACACACACCATCAAATTCCTAGAGGTTGTGACTAAGAATGTTGCAATCCTAACCTTGGGCTCACGACCAAAACAAGGGCTTGCAAAGGTGTGAGCCAAGAGTGAAGCCCAAGAGTCACATTTCATGCTCCCAGGAGTGTGAAAGAGTGTGGGAGAGTGTGAAAGAATGAACCCCCACACTCCCAAGTGAGCTCCCACTTTGGGAGTTGGAGTCCCAATGGACTCCCAAATTTTTAGAGAACAATTGCAAGGGTCAAAACCCATGAGATTGAAACATTCCTTATATCATTAGAAAGCTCTTAGAACGAAGATGTCTAAAATGGGTTCGCATGACCCATTTGGATACTTAAAACACAAGTTATGGCATAAAGAAGGGTCGGGAGTCAAATTGTCAATTTGACTCCCGACCACTAAAAGTTGAAAATCTCCCTGATTTCCTTGCATGCAGGTGGCATGCCACATACCGTTGAAAAGTTCTCAATGAAGACTATAACTTTGCTTTAGACCTCACCTCAATTGGAGGTTTGCACACAAAATTATGAGACTCCAAAGTTGCGAGAGTCCCAATTTTGGGAATTTTGGGACTCCCATTTGGGAGTCCAGAGATAAAATGACATTTGGGTGTTGGCCCCATGGCCAAGCACAAAGAATACTATAAGGGGAAAGGTGATGGCTTCCCCCAAGTCCAAACCACGGTGAATCTTGTGAATCTGTGTTTGCTTATGGCTCGTTTGTGCACCAAAAGTGCTTCAGCTACGTGTTAACCAATTTGTTGTTTGGTTTGTGCAGGTCTATATGAGTAATTGATTTGCTTGTTAATCTTCTTATTCCCCATCCCGAAGCTCTAGCACACCCCTTTACTTTCGAAGTGCTGCAAGCTAGGGAATGTGCCTTAATCCTTTTCCTTCCATTGTCCCCACTTTTGGATTCGCAGTTGAGTCCATCAAGGAGCTTAGGGGTGTGTCAAAGAAGAACCAAATATTTATGAATTTGATTATGCCTCAAAGTGAGAATGAAACATGTTGGATTTAAAAACAGTAAACAAGGAAATTGTGCCCTTTGTTCCTAAATTAAAGACCAAAAGATTAACATTGTAATTGAATCAAATCCTTACAATAAACAAAAGAGGCATGTGGCCAAATGAAACATTAGAAGCAACAATGGATGTTGTTGATAAAAAACATATTATTTTTAAATGCTTAACAAGTCATGGAACATCCTGTTGAACTCAATCACTTTTTAATCATGTAAATGTCAAAACAAGATTTTAAAAAATGGGGATATGAGGTGTGTTTACAAAAGAAAAATATGATGTAATGATTGCATGCACCTTAACTATGCAAAATGTAGATTCCCCATAAGCCTACAATAGCTAAAGATCAAGGTTGGAAAACTCACACAAATAAGAGTTGCACCATTCTAGGATGGGATACCATGCAATAGCTTATGGTATTCATTCAAGCATAAACACTCATAAATGAACATCCACTAAGTAGAAGGATTGGAAGTTTATAGAACATAAGGATTGACACCCACTTCTTACAATTCTCTCTACACCAACTTGCAATCATTATATACTTGGCACAATTATGTTACAAATCATATATGGAATTCAAATAAAACTAGAATTCAAGTTTGTAGACAAATAAGGGCAAGGATTTTGATTAGGAAAATATCATATATAGTTTATAACACCATCTTTAAGTTTCGAAAATAGTTAATTATAAACTATGCAATAAATGTTGTAAGGAGGTAATATGCCAAGGTTCTACGTTTTTTAAAGAGAGAGATTATGGTACAATTACATTAAACTTTGTAAATTAAAGATTTGCATAACAATCCAAAAGAAAGCTTGGATGATTTTTTTGTTGTTCAAGGAGTTCTATTTTTGTTAAAAAAATTTATTACAAGTGGAGTGTTTCTCATCAATAGGCTTTTATTAGTTCTAGATGGGAATGACAACAATGTCACCTCAAAAGAAATAGAATATACACAAGAATTTAGGTTAAACATGATCATTTTATCATCCCACACATCACATGTTTTACAACCATTAGATGTATCTTCATTCAAATCATTTAAAACAATATTTTAAAAGGTTGCATATATAATCATGTTAACAACAATCACATGGAACCAAAAAAAATAACCATGTCTAGATGAATATAGTAAGCAATCATTCACAAAGAAAAACATCAAGTGTAAATTTAAAGTTACAAGTATATGGCCTTTCAACCCCAAAGGAGTGAACACGATTTGATCCTCAAAAATATATGTTACAACAAGCATCAACAACATGGCAAGAAAATGAAGATGATTACACAACAAATGAAGATGCTCACAAAAGAAATTAAGGGGAGGAATTTGTTGCTATAGAACTTTTGCATATAGTTGAAACATTTCAACAAATAATAGTTGAAGATCTATTTACCAATAGGTCAATACAATGAACTAAGGATTAATTTTAACTTTAAGTGGTTTATAGTTCAATAAGGGCTACCCAAGTTGGGTCTAGGGCTCATGGGTATTTATAAGTTGTATGGCTATAAGAAAGTGGGGGATTTTATTATTTCAACTTTAAAAAAATTGGGACCATCTTGTAATGCATCTTTAAACCATCACCAAGGTTCATATATGTCTAGGGATTTTGCATACTCCATTAGTTCTCATGACTTTTAACCCTTAAATGTCACAATGGACCAATATGGTTGGCTAGCCATCTATTATTCCTACCTAAACTCCTAGTAGCCAAATTCTAACATGCCTACATTGTTAAAAATACACCATTCCTTCTCACTAACCTTTTTGATGTCCCATTCCTATGTCTCAAACTTTGTTAGAACTTTTTCTGATCTTGGGTAGTGTGAAACAAAGGTTTAACAACTCCAACATCCCAAGTTTTGTAACACATAATGAAACATGGAATGGGGTAAGAATGATCAATCAAGTGCTCAAAAACTATCACAAAATGTTAGCTTTCTTTGATTGTATTAATGCCCATTGTATGTGCATCTTTGACCATTTGTTTCTCCCTCATCCCAAGTGCAAATGAAACAAATTCTTATTCACTAACCTCATATGAATGCCTTTTATCTACTTTATAATGTTTTGTCACCTATGTATGAAGCATGGTAGCTTAATCAAATTCTCCAAAATTGCAAAAATTTGAAGTTGGTCCATAGCATTTTCAATTGTGGGTATTTTCCATTCCTTAGCCAATTTATTTTTTTAAAAACCAAAAGATTCAACTTGAAGTTTCTTACAATTCTGCCAGGTTGAATTTTTAAAATTCCAACATTTTAATGACTTTGGTGGTTATGTGGTTACAGTTACCTCCTTCCACTTGTCCATTAAGGGTTAAGTTCATCTAATAAGATCTTCTAGCTAAAATGTCAACTATTACAATAGTTGTGAATGCCATAACTATTGAATGCCATTGTGTAGTCTAGTGTTGGCGGTTCTAGTTTCATGCGAAGTATAATTTACATGGAATAGAGTTCGTAGTTTGTATTTGTAACCCTAGTTTTTTTTTAAAAAAACCTCTTTCAAGATGTTGCTTGCTAATTTGTGTTTTTTTTTGTGAATGTGTGATTTATGGTCATACTTTGGGTTCATGGGAATTCTCTTTGCAAATTAGTGGGCATGTTGGGCCCATGTGACCCAACATTTACAAACACTTCATCCAAAAAAACATGTCCTAGTGTAGTTTGGGCTGAACTTCAACTTTCATTGCGGTGAGTTCCACCTTGGTTCTTTCTTATTTGTCCCCTATTCTTGCCCTACCTACCCACCCTCTTCAACCTCCTACTATTGCCACGTTTTCCCTTCCCACCATCCCTCCCCATTGCTTCCATTGTGAACCTTTTCAAGGTTGAACTTTCATGACAAATCATGTTCCAAGATTAACTTCTTTTTTGTGGGGGAGCTTTTGCATGCAACTTGGAAAAGTTATCTAACATTTGGAACGTTTTTGTGGAGAGATAATTTCTCTTTCTTTCTCTTTTGCTTGCTACAATTTGTTTTGGAAACTTTTTTAGGGTGTAGGAAGAAGGAGAAAAAGTTGTGGCCATGGTCGCAACAAAAGAAGAAAAATGAAGAAGGAAATATGCTTAATCTTCTCTTCCCTCTTTTGTCATAGAAAAAAAAAAAGGAAGAATAACAAGAAGAATGGATTTACTTTTTCATCATCTTTTTTAAAATTTACTTTTGGAGCTCTACTACGTTTGTTGTTGTTCTTTCAAATCAATTTTTGTAGTAGTAAAGGGTTTTTTCTTTGTAAAGTTGTGTTTTTGCATTTTAAAAGAAAATCTTTTAAGCTATTTTGAAAAGAAAAGTAGAACGAAGAAAAGAAGAAGGAAGGAAAAAAAAAGAAAAAGAATAAGGGTTTCAATTTTCTTGTTCGTTTTCTTAGATTGTTCTTGTTCGCTTTCTTCTTTTTATTTTTTTAAACCTTATTTAAATTGGTTACTTGTTACCAATTATGGGAACCTCTTGATGTTATGATCTCTACATGATTTTATTTTTACGATTTGCACATATCACAAGAATAAAGGATAATTGCAAGCTATGGTGATTGATTTTTGACCGTTAATAGGAACTTTTTTTGATCAATTTTTTAATTTAAAAATTGTCCCATTGAAATCATCCTCTTACCATTGTACTTAAAGAACCTAAGTTCATTTTATTTGAGCAAATTAAGATAGTTAGAACTCCCTTACATTATCATATAGAACCTAGTGGAATGACAAGGTTGTAAAAATTGTTAAGATTTATTTTTCTAAAATATTTTCTAGAATTAAGAAAATTTGGATCTATTGCATTTTAAAGAGAATTTAATGAATTTTTAATTTTTAATTTTTAGCTAAATAATCATCCACATGAATTTTGAAGAAAAAATTCAAACAATCAATTCCCAACAATAAAAATTGAGTCCATTTACTTCCAAACTCATACCAGCCAAAATCAGTCTCCAACCCAATCAGGGTTCAATGTTGTGAGGTGGGTGGAGTGGTGATCATCCACAAGAGGACTTACCCAAATTTGGCTAGAGGTCAGAGGAAAAAGTAGAGCTTTTTTCAAACCCCTATGTACTGGCAACACGCAAGAACCCGTGGTCTAAACACGGTGAATTCAACTTTTTTTTTTCTCCATGAAATATGGCAACTTTGGGCCATTTTATCTCCAAAAGATCCTTTCTAAAAGTCGCAGCCGCCCCCGCCCCCACGCCCCTTTCTTGTTTTTGCCAAGTGGAGAAATTTCACAACATTAAAAAAAAACCTGAACCCAACACCAGGACCAGCTGTCCAAAAGTTGATAGTGGACCGACAATTATGTGTTCCTCTGGACTCTGGAGCAACCTTCCTTACATGCGCCTGGGACAAACACAAAAAGTTGCTCCGAATGGTTCCTAAATAGGTGTTCTCCTTTATCCAGGGCTAATGGTCTTTTATTGGCTTTGCCTCCCAAGGCAAGGATATTGTGTGTAGATCAGGCCTCATAAAATTTGGCATTCTATTTTTAGATGCCAAATTTGCCAAAAATAAAAACTCAAAGTTGCCAAAATTAAGTGGTTGTCTTTATGTCTGAGTTTATGACTTAACGGCTAGCCGCTTAAGAACTGCCATACCTACAGGGTGTAGCTAAAGCTGCTAAACGTTCTTAGAGCCAATCAATGAATTGGTATTTATCAATGTTGGGCATGTATCATATTTTGGATAGACCAATCAGGCCTATATATCTTGAAGTCAAGTCCTGTAGATCAAGAAATTTTGCAAATTAAATGTCAATCTAGGTATAAATCTAGGTATTGGTGTAACACTTACTGGTAGCAATAGTTATGATTTTAAAGTTTGATCTGAACTGGTTTGGTATTTTATGAAGGCATGTGGTTCATCAAAAGTGCTGATTGCATTTGAATGTTTTTCTGTAGTTCTAATAAGGAGATTAATGAAGAAGCAACACATACATACATACATACATACATAAATGCCAAGGAAAAAGCATTGAACTTGAATTTCAGTTTTGGTTTTCAATATATACTTAGGACTATAATATTGAGAGTTCTTCAAGATGATTAGTGCAAGCAATAGCCATCCTCTAACAAGCTTTTTGGCTACAAATGACAAATAGGCTCTCCACTCTATGTGCCCATTGAATTTCCAAACGTCAAAACGCTGCAAACAATGGCGGCAACCGTTGAAATTCACTTTCTGACGTTAAAATACACACACTACCAATTTTGCCAAAATTACCCAAAGAAAGTTGCCAAAATTAAATTAATTTTGGCAAAGTTGGCATTTGCCACAGACTATGAGGCCTGTGTTAAGTGGATCATGGAACTCTACTGATTTTATTGCCACTATTTTTCTTTGTTGCTAACATTACTTTTTCTTTTTATGCATTTTCTTTTTCCTTACTTTATTTTCCTAAATTTTAATTAATTAATTATTATTCATCGTGTTGCAAGTGTCGATGATCTCCAATCAATTTATTTATTTTCAAAGTGGTGTTGGATATTAGATGGTTGGTGTGTTATTATTTTTTTAATGTAGTTGATGGTGATAGAGTTTATCATCTTCGAATCATTCTTTACATCTCAAAATAAATTAAGATTGTAGTGTTTGGAGTCAGCCAATTGGTTGTGTGCATGTGTGATTTTAAAAATTATTTTTGGGCAGTTTTTTGGCCTTGGAATTTGATTCTTTTTGGTTATGTCCTTTCTATCTATTTCTTTTGTTTTTGACTTGTGTTTCTCATGTTTTGTAAACCTATGCAATCTTATTGTTTTAATTGATTGTTGTTGTAGTTTCTCATAATGGATTTTGTAGATAGCTTGTTTGCTTCTGATGTAAATCAGGTTGTTGTTGATGATGATTTAAAAGAATTGAATAACAATTGTGTAGATGATTATCTTTTTGAAGGTGTTTTTGATGTAGTTGGAAGTTTGTTTGATTCGTTTGTTCAAGAGGATTATTTCGATCCTTGTGTTTATGGAAATAATGTTGATGAAGAAGTGAATTTCAATGTTGATGGTGATGATGATGAAGAGATCAACTGTCGTTTCAAGGATCTTGACCTTCATGAGTTGGAAAATTTGAAGGCCAGTGGATGTCAATGCAGTATTCACTTCGAAATTTAGGTAGTTAACGCATTTAATGCATGGTGAAAGTATAAAAAATTGGATACTTAACCGTCGATTGCAAATTTATAGGATTTTAAACCTAAGTTACTTATCATATTATATGTTAGAATTTTTGTTGCAAGTCATGAAGATTAATGGGGAGCTTTATCTTTTGATTAAAATATTTTCCTATTCCTTCTTTATTTGATTCGTTGGCTTCTTTATTTGAACTAGGTTTTAAAAAAATGTTATGTTGTTTTTGTGTTTGTTTGTAGCATAGCTAGTTTATTTAGTGCTCTCGGTAGAATGATGCGATCAAGAATACACAAGTTACAAAGATTGGTAAGTTAGGTTCGAAATTCAGCATATGCACTAATGACACCTTTGAGATAGTGAAATTGGTTGCAAATGAAGCCATTAATAGGTCTATGGTTGTTGGCCTTGGGGGAGGTATTACACAATCATATGTGTTTTTTTTATTAGAGGAAAGGTTCATGCTAAGTCAAAAAAAATGTCAATTAATTTTGCCTTATGGTGTGCACCTTTGTTTCGACTATTATTGTATGCAAAATTTTGTTATCCATGGAGCCCAAGAGTTGAGAATGGTCAACAATATCAACTTTTGTTTACATGAAGATGAATTCAGTCCATTTTTGAAGTAATGTCTTCTATTTGTCTCTCATCTTTTTTTTTTTGGTGTTCAATTTTTTTGTTTTTTTAAATTTTGTTTGGAAATTTCAATTTTTTGTCTTTCTTTTTTGTAAGTACTAGCAAGGTTAGTAAAAAAATTGGAAGTTTGATGTTAATCACTATTCTATGCAACACCATCGAACAATAGTTAACTATTACATTAAATGTCGTCAAGATGTATAAAGTGATGATTATGCATTGGCCTCCTTTACTTCATCCTTTTTTTTTAACACCCAAGGTCAAAGAGTTTAATGTTATAGAGCAAGTTTGGTTCATGAAAACAAATGTGGGTAAAAACACCCTTGGGAAACTAAGCAAAAAGCTGACAAATGATATCCCAACCTTGAAAGGTAAACAAATTACCAATAAAAATGGGCAAGACATTGCGATTTCAAGCATGGCAAAAGCTTTGGTGCTAGTAGGAAATTTTGGATGATAATTTCAGGCCATTGCGATGCCAAAAGCTATGCAAAGTAAGTGTAATAGTTGGTTTTTCTTATGTTTGCACTAGTCTTTTAGGTTTTCTATTGTTTGATGATTTTTTTTTCTTTCTAAGTATGATCAAACGGATCAAAACATTTGAAGTCGTGCTTGCAACGCATTATTTTTGGAAACTTGAATGGAGATCACCTTCTTACTTATGAGGACGCCCTTACCCATGAGCAGAACATGCACAAAAAGCTTAAAGTAAGTCAAATCCTTTCTTATGTTTTTTGGTTATGGTTTTTGTTTTGACTTTGGTTTTTTTGCCTTCAAATTTTTAGTATTGTAGGTTTCATATTTTGGTACTAATTTTGTTTTGCCTTCATTTGCAACAATGTAATGCATCCATCTAACAAAGAAAATATGGCACCAAGCTCAAGTATTCAACCTAAATTGTCCAAGTCTACAACAATTACGTGTTTATACAATGTTGGTGATACTTTTGACAAATCAGTTACTGCCTTTGTTCTTATTGAACAATATCTAGAATTTTGGAATTTTTTTGAAAGGTCTTCGGCTTTGAGAGACATGATAAGTAAATGTGAGAATGACCCTTATATTATGATACACATTAGAGGTCATCATTTTTCCAACCTTACAAATTACAACCTAACCCTTTCAATATTTGATCCTAATGTGGCAACAAACTTACTTTTGAGATTGAAAGGTCCACCTTTTGGTTGATTGCATTTTGATTGTGCTATGCCTTTTGCAATGTTTTTGATATTATTATTTTTTTGGAAATTCGTTGTTGTTTGAAGTGATATGTTGTACATTGAAATGTTGTTGTTGTAACATAAAAGATTTAAGATGAGTGGTGCAATTTCAAAACAGAATTGGCCGTGTTGGAAACGAGGGGAGAAATTTCGTTTCAAAATTGCATTGTTTTTTTGTCAGGAACAAATCCGTTGTATAACATGGTTTCCAAATACACTGAATTGTTTTTGGCAGTGCTATACTAAAGTTTTCGAATACCTTTTTGTAACTTATGAAGTATAGAGTGGTAGAGCCACAGGGTGGGGCCATTCCCACAATAAGGGGCCTAGGACAGGTCTGTAGTTGTATCTGGCCTGCGCATTTTGGGAATGTCCCCCCAATACCCAGCCCTTGGCCTTACCCAAAATAAAGTACCAGGCGAATCTTATCATAAGCCTAGGCATACACATAGATCAAACGGCTGAAAATGCTTGGTAAAGCCCTAGCAACAACGCAGTACACACACCAAATCTTCTAGTTTGGAAGATTAGAATGCAACATAATTTATTACACTAAAAGATTACGCAACAAACTCTGCTTATACAGAAAATTATGAATGGCGGGTTGAAGAGCACCAACGTCAGTGCCTGCCTTCTATGCTGTTTCCAATGTGAACCAAAAAGTGACATAATCAGTCACCACAGATAGGCAGATGTTAACGGCTGAAATGTAGGACCTTACTAGGGGTCATGATTATGATGGATGCGGTGTAATTGCAGATGGGATTGGCGGCCGCTGGTTCTCAAGTGAGCCTGAGAGGAGGAGATGATGATGATAACGATGCTGCAATTGCGTCCATTTTGACGTGAAGTTAATAAGCCCAGGGTTCTTTATTTCATTGTTGTGATGTAGCTCAAGTGGCAATCATCCAGAAGACACTTTAGCCAAATTTGGCTAGAAACAGGATGCACAAGTAAAAAGGGTTAGGCATCCATAGGCATCCATCAATTTTTTTGTTACATTGCTGGAACCCAATAGCATAGAGAAATCTGACGATTTTTCAACCAAAAAGAAAAAGAAGAAAAAAGGGTCCAAATTTGGCCATTAGAAAACCCCAAAAAACACAACTTGTTAGCAAATTTGAAAAAAATCGGCAATCAGCTACATTTAGGCAGGAAAAAGAAAACACTGGTTGAAACTCGCGACTTGACACTGCTTCATTTCATTCATTTTGATTCTGAGCAAACTTTCCATGATTTCCAAATGATGGGGATGGAAAGAGCGGGATCTGATTCGTGGGCGGCGAAAGCGGGGGCAAAAATCTGGGAGAGAGACAGATTGCGGTGGCGCAGGAGCCAAGGACGACCAGATAACTTAGCGCAGGGCAGAACCCCAGTTCGAGATAACTTGGCTCAGGGGAACCCCAGTTTCTAAGAGCGGCAGATTTGGGGTAGAGATCACACACACACACACACACACACACACACAGCAGCGTGTGCTCGACAGAAGAGGAAGAAAAAGCGGGAGATGGGGAAAAAGGAGGTAGGTTGGTAGTACCTAGTAGTCGTCGACGTGGGGAGATCAGAATCCTACTTTATAAATCGTGATTTCTAAACTTTTGATCAGCAGTAGGTGTTGAGGGAAGAATTTGTTATGCAATAATAAACGAGCGAATCAAATACAGACGAAAAAAATTTGCAAAGAAAAACAAAGGTGCAAAGGAGAAAGAAGCTACGACTTCAGATCTTGGCACAGAGAGAGAGAGAGAGAGAGAGAGAGAGAGGTGCGGTGGGTGATGTGC